>Ga0222419_100073_pt1 | contig 183967 bp, 191 predicted proteins | sample 1B20Ametagenome_FD_182474 | JGI IMG/M metagenome (GOLD analysis project Ga0222419, IMG submission 182474) | Enriched microbial communities from leaf-cutter ant dump, University of Wisconsin, Madison, United States - 1B20A (version 2) | ecosystem: Environmental > Terrestrial > Nest > Insects... | reverse complement strand
ATCGGCCTCGGCCGACAAAATGCCTGTGGAGACTCCTCCGCCGGGTCGGGTGCCATCCAGGCATCCCGACAGGTGCGGGTCAATGAAGCAGGAATCGCGGATGCCGGATATTGTCTGAACAATATCCGTTACGAATACCCGATATTCCAGTGCCTGATATTCCTACGGGGGTATTTGCAATTGATGGACCCGCTCCATGGCGGGTGGAATATCCATTTGGATTACCTGGCGACGGTTTTCGTCGGCTAGCTTCTCCTGAGAAGGCGACCTGTGTGGCTTATCACCATGGGGTCGATCCTCATGTGCTATCCCGTCTGAGGAACGGGAACATGTATCGTTATGGAGAGGACGATGCGCGTTATATAGAGATGGTTGATGACATGCGTAAGCATGGCTTCAAAGGTGGTAATGGGCAACGTATCATCGTGCATGTTAATGATCATGATGCCTGGATTGCTGAAGGAAACCATAGAATTCGCGCGGCGTTGGCGGCTGATCTGACGTCAATTGATCTGGAGATCCGGTACCTGGGGAATGCTGATGAGAACCATTTGCTTATTCCGTTTGATCCCGCGGATGGAAATATACAGGTCATATCAGAGTAAACGGCATTAGGCCTCTCCGATCGTTTCAAACAAGATCGATCTTATGGCATGTTCGGCCGTGCAATCGCTCCAGGCGATATGCTGGAAGGCTGGGTAATACTGGTCGCAGCTTTCGATGGCCGTGCTTAGTAAAATATGAGCTGTGTCAGGAGATAGTAACTCATTGTCACTTAATATATGGGCATGACGAAACAGAGTAACTCCGTCGTTCACCCAGATATCAAAATGCCCTATCCAGAGTTGCTCATTGATCCGGGCAATCAATGTTTCGACTTCTGCAAGACGGTGACGTGGAGGCCTAAATTCAAATGCAGCAGCTAAATGGACGGAATTGAGCCCGTTTATCCAGCTGAAGGAAACTTCGTAAGTGGTGTTGTTGCCTGGGATGGCTATGGTAATTTCATCATCTTCCCGCTCCCACGACCAATCGTTGATACCCGCGATTGCTTCCAGGACATCAAGAGGATGGGTGTCTTCGTCTTTGAGCAGGGGGTTTGCGAGTTCCATAGGTATCATCCGTTTTAATGCCGTGATTCGCGGTGATGGATAGGGTACATCCCTTAACGCTCATTCCCAGCGTTTTTTCTGCTGTGTTCGTCTAAGCTGTGGAAATCCTCAGGTCTCTTTCTGGCATAGCTTTTTGTTGTGCCTTTCTGTGTTGCCTCCTATTGTCCAGGTATATGATTTTGTGGTTGGCAATTAAGCCCTCCCCTTTGATCCAGTTACGGACGGAGATTTGATATGAGCCAGGCAACGATCGAAACCCGCGGATCCGTGGAGGATAACCTCTGCGAGGTTATTGTTGAGGATAGTGAAGGGCGTGATGTGGTGTTTCTCAATAATGTGGAAGCTGAAGAAGCGCTGGCGGAAGGACCCAGAGTTTTTCTTGATCTGCTCGGCCGATATCTGACCCCTTATGGCATTGATATCTTGCAGGCTGCTTATATTAATGAGACTGAAGTTACGTTGAATGGTGCAGTCGTTGCGCCGCAAGATCTGGTTGATGGCATTGGGATTGCCCCAACTCCCAAGACAACCTGATTAGCGGGTGTCCGGAGTGGATATTGTGGCCATCCGACATTTGTGGTTGGCTCCTCTCTCGGCTCACGCTTCAGTAGGCCATGACTAGCAGCAGCTGCTGCGGCCTCGCCAGTGGATACTCCACGTGTTTGAACTCGAGTGTCACACCCTTACCCATGACGTCGACACAATTAACGGTGTTGACCGGCACCTCATCAGGATCGGTGAATATATCACCGGTCCTGAAAATGATTATCACGGCGTTATTCCCGGCATACCCAGCTCCATCGAGATCATGTTGACCATTGTCTCGACCTCATGCTGATCCCAAGCGAACGCCGTCTCCATCGGCACGAAATCAGGCATGTCGAACTCGTCTTCAACCATGACCGGATCGAAACCGAACTGATCGCCGGTGATATCGACTAACAAGCCGTCATGCTCCCTGACCAACCAGCAATGTGACAAGCCCTCCGGCGCGGCATCCGTGACCACACCGCCCTGAACGACCGTCCATTCCTCATCATCTGCCTTGGACAAGGCTTCCTTCAGGGCGAACGACGCGGTATTGCAATACCCGGCGACCCCATGCTCAAGGAAATACGGCTCCATCGCGCGTCGTGCGGTTTCCGCGATTTCCTTGACCGCTTCGATAGTCAGCATGCCTCACCCATCCGTACATGCGCTCGACGTGACCCACGTAGCCACCCATGCAGACTCCCGTGATCCAACAGGTTCAGGAACGAACCCTAGATTTGAGGATCACGAGAGAAATCAGACGATCGGCGAGATATCGATGCCGACGACCTTGTCCAACTCGGCACCGTGCTGGCCGATCAGGTCCCGCACCATGTCCAGTGCCTGCTGCTGCCGATCGATCTCGTCGGCCATGTCGATGCTGTCGGCACCTTCTGGATCCAGCGCCCCGTTTTCGCCGAGGTCCAACACGATGCGCACAGCGTTGGAAAGGACGTTCGGGTCCATGGCTCGGTCGGCGGCCAGGGTACTGAGTGGCCACTCGCCGGCCTGCGCACTCGGCGCCAACCCGTCCAGAGATTCCATGTGGTTAACGACGAAGTCTCCCACGGTGTCGATAGCTACCTGTTGCCAGGCACGTTGCGCGACCAAGCCATCGTCGCCGAACGTGATGTCCCTCTCGTCGATCTGGTTACCCTCGGCGAGCGAATGGACGATCTCCAGGGCCTCGCTCCATTTCATGGCATCCATTTCGGCACCGCGGGAATCGATATACTTTTGGTCTTCCATTCTCGAATCTCCATCTATCTGGGACAAGGCTGCCAGATGCCGGTGCAAGACACCATGGGGACTACAATCCCGACGGCTTATACGGCTCTTTCTTCCCTTGTGTCTTGCGCCACCCAGCCCCATCCTTCAGGCAGACAAGGAGCGCACGATGCCTAACTTCGACAAGGCTGCCGCCGAGGCCGCGATCGCCAAATTCCTCAACGACAGACTGTATCCCGGCATGGGGTATACCGAGATGCCGTTCGTCAGCTTCGACACGAGCGGCGAACCCGGCGTCGTCGCCTTCGAGCGTCCCGATGACTCCCAGATCCGTTTGATTCGCCTCGACGAACTTGCGGCAGCCGTCGCCATCGATACCAGCATCGGCGTGGTCAACATCTCGACCTGGACCTGGGATGGTCCGAACGGGGACGAGGATGTCATGATCATTGCCTTCGACATCCCGGAACTGCACGCGGAATACCGCGACCCCGACCGTAAGGTCAGCCGTAATCGCATCCGCCCCGTCTCTCCCGACACCGCTCCCAGCCCCGACGATTTCGTCGTACGCAACCGTGCCGAGGAAATCATTGAGGCACGCAAGACGGCTCTCAAGGGGATGATGGCCTACCTGCCCGACGGGGACGACAAGGACAAGGTCGCCGACGAGTTTTGGAAGCTCACCGACCACGGGGTCTCCGCCGACGAACGCGAATTCAACGATGCTATCGTCGCTCTGGACTTCGACCGCGCCGCCGCCATGCTGCCGGGCGAGGACGAGCCGGCTCCCGGCCCCCGGCTCTGACCTTTCACGCGCCCGCGATCCCCGTCCCTTCTGGCGGGAGCCTGTCTCACGCGAGGATCACGACATGACGATCTTTCCTGTGTCGCCGACGACAAACTCATCACCTCACTCTTGCTGACACTCGTCGTCACAATTTCAAGGACAATCCAACAGCATGATCCGCTTATCTCCGCTTGTAGCAACAGCCACGTATTTCTCATCCCCATAGGCCACGGATTGCCATTGCTCCTGGGGGGGGCCGTTTGCGTTGTCCAGTCGATCCTATTCAGTGAAGTCATGACTCTATCGGCTCCACCGGCTGTGGCGACCGCGATGAATTGCCCGTTTGCATAGGTCACGAACATCCACTCTTCTTCAGGCACTGACTGGGGGTACCAAGTGATCCCATCCGATGAAGTCATCACCCGATTAGTTCCGCCATTCGCCACAGCAACAAAAGTCCCGTTTGCGTAGGTAACCGAACGCCAAGTGTTTGCCGCCACAGATATCCCAGTCCAATTCACGCCATCTGTCGATGTCATCACCCGATTGGTTCCGCCATAGGCAATCGCCACAAACCTTCCATTACCATATGTCACGGAATGCCATGAACTACTCGGTGCCTGGGATGAAATTGTCCATGTCATCAGGTCTGTCGAGTGCATCGCATGACCACCTACCGATACGGCGACGTATCTTCCGTTTCCATAGGCCAACGCGTCCCAATTTACTTGCAGTGGCACAGCATTACTGCGTTCCCAGTTAACGCCGTCAGTCGACCACATTACTCGGTACGCATCGCCCAGTGTCGCTAACGCGATAAACCTGCCATTGACGAAGACTATATTTCTCCATTGGTTGTCGCCTGGAGCCTGATGCAATGACCAATTTTCACCATCTGTCGAGATCATGACCCGATTCGTGCCGTTTGTGGCGACGGCGACAAACCGTCCATTCCCGTAGGCGACGGAGCTCCATTGGTTGGCTTCCGGCGCGGTAATCGATTTTCAGCTGCACACCTGGACAGCAATAGAGAACTCTTTCGTCATGGCATCGAGATGATCAACCTGGTCGACTGCAGTCAGGCGGATACCATCAATGGATAACGGCGTGGTGGTATCAACCGTGATCGTGCCGCTCACCTCATCGAGCCATGACGACAAATTCCCAGGTGTGATTCCCCAGCGTACAGCTCCCACTCCCTCCCCAAGCAATCCGGTTACTGCAGGCGTGATCGTCAGCGTATCCCCTACGTTTGCAGAATACGCGTTTTCTTCGACACTGGCTTCCAGCGGTCCAGCGACCTTGAGGACAATCTGACGGCTGTCGCGCAAGGTATTGCCCGCGTCATGCACGCTGACTGTAACGATATGCGACCCAGGTGACGGATTACTCCAGAAGATGGTGCCAGTGCCAATGCCGGTCTGTGTCCAGATTCCTCCACCACCGGCATCTACTATGATTGTGTTACCATCCACCATGCCGGTAATGTCGACTGGCACAGTAGCTGAATTCGGCATCCTCGATGGTTCAGGTGCATCGACCTCTATGACTAAAGGCACGTTTGTGCCGATATCGGGTGTGCTACCGTTCATCAGCAATGGCGCAGGCAACTGCATGCGGAATACCGGCAGTTCCTGTGCGACACCTGGAAGTGCAGCTAACAATGCCAGCGAAACATAAGCCAGTAACCGCATCGCCATATCCTTTCCCTGTCTCACCAAAGGTATCCGACATTGGAGGTTGGTTCCACTGTCGGTTCACGATTCAGCAGACCATGACTAGCCGCAGCTGATGCGGCGTCTTCGCCATCGGGTCTTCCACGTGCATGGCTCGAGGGGCGCTTTGTGAATCCCTCTTGCTCGGGCATGGTCTTCCCTAACAGGACAACATTACGGAGAAAAAGAGCGGCTTGTCCGTGGTATGGGAAAGCCGGTGCCACGCAAATAAGTTTCTGCTCCAGGCTGCAGGCAAAGCCTGAGGAAAAGCTCAGCGCCGACTCTTGCATCGTACCCAGCTGAATGGGGACCTCGGCCAATGTTTTCAATGGTGATTCCCATTGCTCCAGCTACGGTGGTGAGGGAATATGATGGAAGCCCAGGAATAAGTTGCCGGCTCATTGGTAGTGTGTCGACGGCATTGAAACGTGGCAGTGAAGGGATGCTTCTTTCCAGGCAGCGAAGATCGTCACGGACTGCATGCCCCACGATCAGAGCTCCCTGAAGGCATGACAATATCTCTTCGCTGACTTCTTCGATAATAGGGGCGTCATTCAAATGCGAGTTGCGTAGACCGTGAATTTTTGTGGCAAATGGGCTGATGCGTCGTATTGGCCTGATTTTCCATTCCCGCAATTCCCCCATGTCAGGATATGCTTCACAGATACCTACCTCAATGGGGAGAGATGGTTTTCCGCCGTCCCCTTCTATATCCAGAGATACGATCCGATCTGCCAAAAATTCGTAAATCATGGTCAACTCACTATCGGTTTTGTCTTGAGAACAGCTTCCACGGTTTCGATGGCGTAGGATACCATCTGGGCGACGTTCATTTCGTTGCTGTCTATGATGACGGCACCATCCGGAATGGAAAGGGGGGCTACGGATCTGGAAGAATCCCTTGTGTCACGACGTTGTATGTCGGCTAGGATTTCTGCCAGGTCGACGGTTTGCCCCCTATTTTGTAGATCTACCTGTCGTCTTCGGGCGCGCACTGTGGGGGACGCGGTCACAAAAAACTTTACGTCTGCATCTGGAGCGATAACGCTTCCACAATCTCTTCCGTCGAGAATTGCTCCTCCGCTCTGGGTGGCAAAATTCTTTTGAAATGAAAGGAGCGCATCTCGAACTTCAGGTATTGCACTGAGGACGGATGCGGCTTCACCGACTTCTAGTGTGCGAAGTTCTGAATCGTCGTATTCGTCGAGGTTGATGGACTTTGCGTGGTTGACAGCGGTATCTATGTTTGAAAGAGGGCTATCGGCGCGCAACATGGCAAGCCCGAGAATGCGATAGAGAGAACCTGTATCAAGACAAGGGAGACAGTAATGGGCAGCCAATCTTTTGGATAGCGTTCCTTTCCCTGATGCCGATGGCCCGTCTATGGTGATAATCATGTCGTGACATCCTTGTTTTGAACCAAGGTATTATCGACTGATTCGGCGCAAAGAACAGCTGTTTGGGGCGTCCTGATGTGCTATGGTTGTATTACTGGATTTGGGGAAATAGATGCTTCTCGAGAACTACCTGTTTCTGGATATTGAAGCCAGTGGCCTGCATCCGGATAGTTACCCGATTCAGATCGGTATTGCCTGGCCTAACATGTCCATCGATAGCCAACAATTTCTTATTCGTCCTGTAAAGGAATGGACTTATTGGAGCCGTGAGGCTGAAGCTGTTCACGGGTTCTCCCTGGACGAATGCCGGCGTGATGGAGTTACTGTAATCGAAGCGGTAGAGCGCCTGGAGTCTCTTGTGGCCGGCCGCTTCGTACATTCTGATGTAGTCGCGTGGGATGATTTCTGGCTCAATCAGTTATATGCTGCTGCTGGGCGAGAGCGTAGTTTTGCTCTCCATGATGTATGGGACGCCTACGGGGCAGCCGTTCACTCTTTGGGTCATGTCGTTGACCCTTATCATTTATGCTCCCAGTGCCTGGAATGGGCTTCTCGGCCTTATCCACACACGCATAAGGCTGATGATGACGCCCGTTTTCAAGCGGCGGCCATGCGGGCTATTGTCGATAGCGAATTCCGGAATGAGATCAAGCGCCAGTATGAACTGGCAACTTCGATGAGGCAGCGCTGAATTTGAGTATCGACGACGTTAATTTTTGAGTTACCCTGCTCACGACAATTTCCAGGTTTGTTCTCTATGTGATCACGTTTTGATTGCATTATTCGCATTATGATGCGAGAGCCTTTTTTGTTCGAAAGGAGCAGAAAATGCCTGATCATCATAATGCGTGTGGGAAGCGCACATTCGATTGCTTTCTGCTCATACCATTCGTGCTCAAACTTTATTGCCTCATGCCTTTGGCATGGGATTGTCTATGCATGAATGGAGATTTCTTATGCAAACGAATGCTGCAACGGCTGAAGCTCAGGATTCCGAAGATTGGAATTCTGATGATATTATCATGGCAGGGCGTTTTGGAACCCTGTCCAATGAAGAGCGATATTCCCTATTAAAGGACGCCCAGGAACTTTCGATTAGCGATCTGTTTGCAAGGACAGATTTACTCCTGTCGCTTTCCACAGCAGGAATGCCCGCTTAAATGAAATCAATGGCTTGCTTTAAATTCCGCTACGGGCAAGCCATTGATTTATAACATCTTATCAAGATAATGCATGCCCCGCTCCGCCTGTGCTTGCGTCAAACGATGGATTAGACCCATACTCCTTGGAGAGGATGAGAATCAATCCATGTAAGACGGAACGAGGCCGAGACACGATGGATGATAGCAAGACAAGATCCGTGTATTGGTCTGATGTCGCTGCCCGGTATCAACGTGCGATTCGATCTTTCGATGAGTTCGTTAAACCTGTGCTGTGTGCTCATGGTATAGAGCACCTGGGGATTCCGATTATTCTATTTCTGATTAGTGTGGGGGATCGACCGCAGAGGGTTGTGGATCTGGTTCGTGATCAACGTTATGCCGGATCCAACGCTTCCTATGCTTTAGCGCAACTTGTGGATGCTGATCTCATTGAAAGGCACCCTGATGAAACCGATGCTCGCATCCGGGTCGTGGCCTTGACAGAACGGGGCAGAGCGGTTCTTGCCTCCATCAGGGAAGCTTCGGTTGGTGACCCTCGGCATATTGATCAGGCTTTGCGTACGATTTCCTTATTCGAGTCTCAGGTTGCGCGGCCTCCTGTTGTTTTAACGCCGGCCGAGCCCGCCGAGTGAAGATAAGGGGCGCCCCCGCCCAGCAGTGGTAGCAGGCTTTGATACTGGAGACGCCGGGTGGTGATGAGCTGCCCGGCGTTGCCGTTCCGAAAGGGCTTGCTCCATGGCTATCGAATTTTTGTAAAGCCATTTTGGTGGCACCATCTTGCTTCCGGTAATTTCAGGAGACGGTAATTCCCGGGATTTTAGCTTAAGTGAAGTGTTCAGTGGGTGCATGCCGACAATTGTGCGGGGACGTCGGCCAGTCTTGTTCTTGAACGCCCATTCATCATCATTGGTGATCAGAACCAGGGAAGGCATGAACGCCGTCTGGCTTTGCCCGTAGAGACTGCCAAAACGGCCGACTCTGGCTTTTGTTTCCGTCCTGACATCGAGCTCACGAGCCATTTGCTCCTGTCCCATGGGTAGGTTCCAGCAGGGAATGAGCTCGATGGGACCATCACCTAAAACATCGTTATCGACGATAAGACGATGGATAAAACTTTTCAGATCTTCCTGGGATTTATCATCTTCATCACGCAGAATGTCGACGCATTCAGAACGTGTGCGCATGATCAAGCCAAAGCGGCCTCCTGGCCATTCTTTCCCAAGGTGTTCGTAAACAAAGGATTCAAAATCATCCTTTGTTCGAACCATAGTGGCCACGGAAGGATCCGTGATGGTCGCTGATTGAATCGCACCGCGTTTACTCACTGAGATTCTGGATGGCCGAGCCAGGATGTAACCAACCTGCAGGAGGTCCTGATGCCCGTCATGTACACGGGTTGCCAGGCGACCTACCGTAAGGACACCATCTTTGAGCGTTCCCGCCTCGAATACCAAGACAGCACCTGCTCCTGAAGCAGGGATATCCTTGTCGTTGCGTGCCCCTCCCTTGATGATTTCATCGAGTGAAATGCCGCCGGCTCCACGAGCCTGTTGTAGGACGACTTTGGCTCCAGATGAGCCGATACGGCTATCAAGAAGAAGAACTGCCTCAATGTGGGATGGATCTGTTGACAGCAGGGTCACGGCTACCGGAGGTGCGTCGATGAGGCGGTCTACAGAATTGTTCAGGGCACCAAGTTTCACTGGATTATCTTCAAATTGGTTTCGTTGCTGTAGGATTGTGAAAAAAGTAGCGAGAATCAATATGACCGGGCTTTGACATGATTGCTCATGGGGCGTCCAGAATGTAAGGCTCGAGGTTCAATCGATTCTACGGATTCGCCCGTATGTTTACTTTTTTCAGAGCCCGTCGGGCACGCAGCATTGTGGAACAGGTCGGTTTGGGGCTTGCAGAGTCCATGTCTGCTTTGTCGCCAGCCGAGCGTAGTGCCACTTTGGCTATTGCAAATGCGATGCTGGTTGCAGGGTCGAGAAAATGGGGCAGGGCTGTATTAGATTCTCCCAAAAGTCTCTCCGAAAAAGAAGCTATGGAGATTATCTTTGAACTTGCTGCCATGCAGAGCCAGGTTGTGAATGGCTATCTTGCCCCTATGCGACATCGCGGGATGGGGGACATCACTTTCGCGCAGGGTATGCGGCAAACACGGGCAGCTGAACTGGTGATAGCGTCTGTTGGGATGGCTCTGGTACCAGATGCAGAGCATCGAGCGCGGCCGGCTTGGAAAGTCTTGTGGAATGCCCGTTCAGAAGCTGAACACGGGGTGTCCTTGCTTCTGCAATATGCTTCCCATTCCAAGAGTTCTCCCTTTCCCCGTATTCCTGGCGTGAAGATGGATAAAGCCAAGGCCATGCAATATGCCACAAGTGTTCCGCCTTTTCTTCGTCCCCGGACGGCAAATGGAAAACAAGCATCTGTCGCCAGGACGGCGGTAGCGGGAAGGAATTAGAGTGCGCATTTTCAGGCTGTCGTTTTCTCTCCTGTTAGTTGCAGTGGTGACAGTGGGATTTCTGGTGTTCTCGCTAGGAGTCTCAATGGTAGCCCATTATTCCCAGGATATTCCTGATCATGCGGGACTAGCACAGTATCGACCTCAAACAGGGTCTGTAATTCTTGCTTCGGATGGAAGCCTTCTTGCAAGGCATGCCGACCAGCGACGGACTTATGTTCCGTTGCGGGATATCCCAGATGCAGTTATTCAGGCATTTGTATCGGCCGAAGACCGTAATTATTGGACACATCCCGGGGTGGATGCCATTGCGATTATGCGCGCAGGTTTGACCAATGTGGCTAATGGAAGCATGATCGGTGGATCGACCATTACTCAGCAGGTGGCAAAAAACCTGATTGTGGGTGATGAAGATTCCTTGTCGCGCAAAATCAAAGAGGCAGTGCTAGCGCTGCGTATGGATGCGGAAATTGGCAAGGATCGTATTCTCGAGATATATCTCAATGAGTTTTATCTTGGCGCTGGTGCCTATGGCGTTGCCGCGGCGGCTGATGCCTATTTTTCTAAATCCCTCGATGAGTTGACCATTGATGAAGTGGCCTTGATTGCAGGCATGCCTAAGGCACCTAGCGCTTATGACCCCCGGAATAATCCAGTTCGAGCCAAGGAGCGTAGGGATTACGTCCTGCGCAGGATGGCGGAAGATGGCGCGATTTCTCAAGATGTTGCCCAAGCCGCTATAAGCCGGCCTATTGTTCTTGATCTCAATATGGACAGGGATAGCGATGTTGAAATCAAGGGAGGATGGTTTGCTGCCGATGCATGGGATTCGGTGAGTGGGATCGTAGCTCTTGATGATCGCATCGCGGGGGAAGCTGTGATCCGCACCACGTTGGTTCCCGCGATTCAGGATGCCGCCAATGCATCCATGATCAAAGGTATCATGGACGAAGATCGTCGTCTGGGGTGGAGAGGGGTGCTGGGGCACGTCGATCTTCCTGTTGATTGGTCCGACCCTGTGCTTACCCCGCCTCCTGGCGGTGAGGTGTTCAGAATTGGTGTTGTCACTTCCCTGGCCGATATGGCGAAGGTTGAAACCAGGAATGGCCTGGTTGATCTGAAGGCAAGTGGAGTTTCCTGGACGCATAAATCTTTACAGGAAATCCTCTCTGTCGGTGATGTTGTTCTTCTTACGGACACCGAGGAACCAGAACTCGCTCAGATTCCTGTGGTTGAGGGAGCCATGGTTGTGCTGGATCCGCGAGATGGCGGGGTTCTGGCTTTGGTTGGCGGTTTTTCGCATCAGCGGTCTGTTTTTGACCGGGCTACGCAGGCTAAAAGACAACCAGGCTCCGCCTTTAAAACCCTGGTGTATCTTGCTGCCCTTGAGCTTGGATATGACGCGACGTCACCATTGCTGGATGCCACGATTACGCTTGAACAAGGCCCGGGACAAGAAGACTGGAGGCCATCGGATGCCAAAGGCGCTGGACAGGGAGGTTTGATCACATTGCGTCGAGCTCTGGAGCTTTCCAGGAATATTGCTTCTGTGCGTCTTCTCTGGGATCTTGGGATCGAGGATGTATCCAATCTTATCGGCCGGCTCGGTATCGATTTTGGGCAAAATGTGAATTACGCCATTGCCTTGGGATCAGGGGAGGTAACGCCGATGCAAATGGCGCTAGCTTACGGTGCCATGGCAAATGGTGGCCATAAATTGGAACCTCGGTTCGTGACCTCTATTGAAAGTAGTGACGCTTCTTTTGTGGAAGCGTTGCCTTCTGGATCTGGGGACATTGTTGTGGATCCAATCGCCACTGCCCAGATCGGCACAATTCTTCGGGGCGTCGTTACCGATGGAACTGCCAAGGCTGCGTTTGACGGGTTTGATCGCTTCTTCGCAGGGAAAACTGGAACGACTAATGATAACCGTGATGCCTGGTTTGCCGGTTTTGCAGGCGATGTTGTTGTTGTTGCCTGGATTGGACGGGATGATAACCAACCATTGGCTAGTGGGGCGTCAGGCGGTCGTACGGCGGCTACTATCGTCAGGGATTTTCTGGACAGAACCAAAGATACATTCAAGTTCTCTCTTCCTTCCGTTCCATCTGATGGCATAGAAATCATGGTGGTTGATCCCGAAACAGGGTTACAAGCAAACACCGGGCGGGAGGAATTGGTCAGGGAAGGATGGTACGTGATCGACAACCCGCGGCAGCCTCCAGCAATTATTGTGGATGAGGGGCAGTATACGATGGATCTTCCCCCAAGCCCCTCTTACGGCTCAATGTGATGGACTGGAAACATTATGAGTACCAGAATTGACTATGAGCGTGTGGCCGAAGTTGATATGGCTGATCTTCGTGATCTGAACGAAAAGGAAATTTCGGAGCATTTCGCTAATATCGCGGCTTTGGCGACTTCAGCCCAGCTTAGAACTTTTTTGACGGGAATGCCGTTTTCCGAAGATGCCATTGATGATGAAGACGCAGATGAACGTCAGGAGCTGGAAATCGCTTATGTCAGACGGCGAGTTGAAACCGTTCAACGGTTGAGGGATGGTGCAGCGCTGTTCGAATCCGCTCTTGCTTTTCTTGATGAAGCGTCGGATCAAAGTTCGAAGGATCGTAGCTCTGAGTAATCGCTAATCAGAGGATGTACGATTTGCTCCAATGCCTCGCAAGCAAGTTGAAGCCCGGTTTCATCTGGGAGTTTGAATTCATCGCGATCGGGTTGAAAGCCAATCATGCATAGGCGGTGCAAGAGCTCGAGCCCCTTCTCCACGGATGCATTCATGTCTTCATTGGCGTGGTTGGCCAGATCCTGCAGATCACACCATATACGAATTGCTTCGGTTGCGCCGATTTGATCAAGGGCATCACGTATGTCCAGGGTGATCTCTTTAAAAAGCAGATTGGCTGCCTCTTTCACGTCGTTACGATGGAAGGCGCTGCTATCGATGATGTCGATAGACGAGGTATCTGGAATAGAAAATGAGGGGTTCCCGCTTATCTCCTTCCAATTCTGTGCACTTGCCAGCATGACATCAATTCGATCCAGGCGAGCGGTCACGACAATTTCGTTCACGTGCTCCTTTACCCCATCAATTCGACGAGGCAATTTTGGCCACGGATGCAGACCGGTGCGGGAGGAAAGCCTTAGGAATGGCTCCGCAGTCTTCAGATGAATGATTCCTCCAATGGAGGCGATGTCCAAGGCCGCTTTTTCGGCTTTTTCTCGTTGTTCTTCCAGGTCATCCCCACGCCAGCGGTATGGAATATCAGATCTTCCTGGTAATCCCGATGGGTCTGTGTAGGTCACACCATTCAAACCGCCGAGCTCGAATCGTGGGAATGGCCAATCAAGCCAGATTGTGTTCTTAGGAGCCCGAGGACGGTCAACGGTATAGTCCAGAGGATTGATCCGGGTTTGAGCTCTGGCGGCAAAATCTTTCATACTGATGTAAGATGTTTCGTCGACGTCAAGCATCGGCCGCCAGAAGCTCTTTCCATCAAAGCGGTATTCAATTTCCCGTTTTGCTCCTGGCAGATCGTTTATCCGGGCTACAATAGGAGCCTCTTCTGGAGATATGGTTTCGATGACTATGGGGACGGAATCGCTAAATGCCTTGCGTTCATGAAACCTCGTTCCTTTTGGGGAGTATTCTCCAGTATAGGAAATCAATGGCCAGATGGTTTCACTCATGGTGTCCTCAATGGGAACAGACATGCCACAGGATTGTTATCTGACGGGATGTCCAGGATAACTGATTTTGTCCTGGATAGGTGAAAGCTTCAATCGGTTTGACGTGACCAATTCTGAATGCGTCCCCACCCCAGATCTTCATCCGTGTCCAGATGGAAACCATCAAAGACAGATTTTGGTAGAAAGGCGTCGCACGTGTGTTCTCCCGGAATGATAGTCCGCTCTACCGTATTGCAAGAGCCGGCAAGTGCAGCATAAATGCTGGAGCCACCAATAATGAAGATGGTTTCTTTTTCAGCTTTAGCTGCTTCCAGGGCAGTAAGTGGGGATGAGTGAACCTTCGCTCCAGGGATGTGATGAATGTTTCTGGAAATCACGTGATTTGAGCGGCCGGGGAGTGGCTTTCCAATAGAATTGTAAGTAGTTCGCCCCATAATGAGCGCGGCTCCCATGGTGCGCTCCTTGAAGCGCTTCATGTCTTCCGGACATCGCCAAGGCAGATTCCCGCGGTAACCGATACCTTCCCTGGAATCGGTAGCGACGATGAGAATTATTTTTGTCTGGAACAACTCAGACATCAGACTGCGACCTGGGCTTTAATTGCCGGATGAGGATCGTAACCATCGAATACAAAATCCTCGAATACGAAGTCCTCCAATGTGTTTCTTTGCTCTTTCAGAAGCAATTCAGGCAGGCGTCGGGGCGTGCGAGAAAGTTGCTCATGAGCTTGCTCGAAATGGTTGGAATAGAGATGCAGGTCGCCGAAGGAATGCACAAAATCACCAACCTCGAGACCAGTTACTGCTGCGATCATGTGGGTCAGAAGTGCGTACGAGGCGATGTTGAAAGGTACGCCAAGAAATACGTCAGCGCTGCGCTGATATAGTTGGCAACTCAACTTCCCGTTGGCAACGTAAAATTGGAATAGGCAATGGCAAGGTGGCAATGCCATCTCGTCTACTTCCGCTGGGTTCCAGGCTGTTACAATATGACGTCGGGAGTTCGGATTGTTCTTGATGCTTTTAACGACTGCCGCGAGTTGATCGATTCTTTCACCACTGGGTGTTGGCCAGCTTCGCCACTGGCTCCCATAGACTGGACCCAGATCGCCATTGGCGTCGGCCCACTCATCCCAAATCCGGACACCTCGTTCCTGCAGCCAGCGAATATTGGTTTCGCCGCGAATAAACCAAAGCAGCTCATAAACGACTGATTTGATATGGATTCGCTTTGTGGTCAGCAGGGGGAACCCCTGAGAGAGATCAAAGCGAATCTGCCGTCCGAAAACAGACCTCGTACCGGTTCCTGTTCTGTCGCCCTTATCAACTCCATTGGAGATGATGTCGTTCAACAGATTGAGATATTGCTGTTCAGAAGTAGTCATGGGATGTCCTGTTCAATTTGCCGCGCTCGAGGTAGGATTCATCATCTGCGAATCGGACGATGACATGAAACAGCATTTGACACGAATGAACGCATTGCTCAAAGCAGGATTGGAGGGGGTTGGCGTTCATGATCGCCGTGTCCGTTACGATCAGGCAGAGAGGGCATTTTTGCTGGGAGATTCAGGGATTGCCATTGCCCTCGAAACTCCTTCATCCGGGGCGGCTCGTTGGCGCGTGCGGGAAGTGTACCTGTTCGCGGACTTGGAGGAAGGCGGCGAACATCCTGTCGGCGGCACTATTGAGGAGGTGGCGTTGGGGCGCGAAATGCTGGCGGCGAAGATTGCCATCATGCGGATGATTGAGCGTCGTATAGATGGTGCTCTTGATTCGGTAGCCTGAGAGATATCTGTTTTTTTACGGGTTCCCCTCCAGGGTGTCTGCTTCGACATGGAGCTTCAATTCGATTCGCTGTCTTTCCTTGTAACCTTGTGAAGCTTGATCACCCGGCGTTTTAGTTGTGATGATTTGTGGCTTTCGATTGAATCAGGCATTCTCCATATAAGACGGAGATCGATGGAATGGCAGCCACAGCTCAGCGTAAAAGTAATGTCCGTAGCCTTTTGGGGGCTACTGAGTCCTGGCTGCTTGGCAGCACGGCTCTGGCAGACAACTCCTTGTTCGCTTTTGGAGTTTCCAAGGCGCGGATGACGGTTCCGCGGGAGAAACTCGTGCCAACTTTTGGTATCGCTCAATCCGTGGGTGATACGCTGAGTGATATTCGTGAGCGCATCAAGGAGTTTCTTGACGGCTCTTTTGATCCAAAACGCCTTCAGGATCTGCTCAACTATCTGAGTGAACGTATGCTGCGTCTTGAAACGCGCCGCAGCCCAGATGGATCGATTGCCAACTATCTTGTTGATGGGCACACGCAGCAGCCTGTTCTGGCGTCGCTGGTTGATGGTCGGCTGTCTCGACCTGGCATTGCTCGGGCTTTTGGTCGAACGATTGAAGCAGAGGCGGAAGAGGTTCGTCGCCGCATCGCCAGAACGCCAGAGCAGGTTCTGGCGATGACGTTGCGTAACCAGAATGCAGGCAGGTTGCTGACCGCGGATAATGCAGTTACCCCGTTTGAAGACTGGGATGATGTGATGTTCTCGGCTCCTGCCATGTTTGATGGTCGCGAAGTTTGTTTGCAGGGAGATGAGCTTTGGATCGGTACGACGTTAGCACTTGCTTCGGAAGATCCTGAAGAAAACCGTCGGATGATGAAAAAGGCTCAACTGGAAGGCCGCCGTTTGATTTATCCAGCGGCGTCTCCCGCTGATGTTGCGGCCGGCCGGTTGACACCAGGAATGCCTATTTTGCTGAAGGAAGGGGCAATCCGGATGCGGATGATCGATCCTCGGTTGTCTGGAGATCACCTTTCTGTGGCTTTCGGTCTGACGCTGCGGGAACGTTTCATGCAGATGCAGCAGCGCTATTCCAGCAAGATGAAAGAATTGCGCAGCGGCAGGGCAGCTGATGACAAGGTTGTGGATCTGGCGGCGTTCCGCCGGCAGTTCGCGAGAACGGCCGTCGCTGCTCCAGCACCCGTTATCAGATCCGTGCCGCTGGTTTCACAGCAGGCTAGTAAGGCGACGACTGATTATTCCATTCGCCATGAAATTGGTCATGACGGACGGGAGAAAATCCTGTTGATCGATCGCAGGAGCGGCGATGAGATTTTGTTCCGACCTTCAGAGGCGTCCGCCGGCCGATATGTCAAGGAAGATGGCTTCGGATTGCCTTCCGGGTACCTCATTGTCGACGCCAAGGGCGGATACTCGCATTTGGATATGCAGGATAGATTTCATAACCCGCTTGGCCCGGCGATCGTCCCTTCGCCGGATTCCGGCGAAAAAGTTCGTTATGCTATCGATGGCGAATTCCATGCTAACCCGGATGAACGCTTCCAGGTGCTCGAGGACGATATGGAGGTCAATTCCCCTGTATTCGGACGAAAATAAGGAAACGTGATGGGCAAAACTGCTGTCTCTGTAACTTTTAATGGTCGATATCCAGGTGGGGTCTACATGGATATGCCGCAGGCTCTCAAGCATGTGGCGGCATCGCTCCTTCGGGATAAGGTTGATGAGTTCAATCTTGACCAGGCCATCGAGTTGGAAATTCTGGAGTGGAGCCCTTCAGACGTAGCAAGCGGCCCTAGCTTGGGGCACGCGCTTGCTCTGCACTTGGTTCATAGGCACAGTTTTGAGAGTTTGGTACTCACAGTGCATGACCTGGAGGCCCAATTAGGCTTTGATTCTGCGATTTTTTCTTACGACCTGGTAGACTGCGGAGATCCTGATTTTGTTCTGATGGCCGCTTTGGTTCGTACAGGTAAGGAAGGGCTTGTCCCTGATGAGGTTGCAGGTCAACTCGAGATCGAAATCTTCGATATCGTCGATGACATTCTTGCCAAAGGTGATGATAAACTCGTATCTGAGTTCAGACGCTTGCAGATGATGCAAGAATTGTTTGGTTACCCCGCCGATGCCCGTCGGAATCTTTTGCCGACTGAGACTATCGATGACGTCGACAAAATTAGGTCAGTGTTGCGAGAGCTTCCGACCTTGGCGCAAGAGCGTTATCGAGAGATGATTCCTGACTATGTGGTTGGTCTTAGCCCTTAAGCTTTAGACCCAAATCTCCAAAACATTTGGGTCGTCGTCTTTTCTACGATTCAAACGCGTTAATTCCAATGGAAGAACGGCTCTGATCTCGTCGAGATGAGGGGCTCGAACAATGATTGATGTCGCTTGGGGGGTTGGCCGGCTTCGAAACAGCCTTGCCAGGTAATATCCTGGAAAATCCGATGTGCCCTTCCCATAGACTACCCATATAGGGAGCCGTTCCGAGCCGATTGCGACGTGGGCGGTTGACAATTTTTCTCTAGCTGCACGAAGACCATCGATATAGGCGATGTCCTCGGGAGATAAGGGTAGCGGTGTAGAACCAGGTAGTGTCATCGTTGGCATGACACTACGGTAACAGCGAAACGTTATCAGAGCCTTTATCATGGATGTTATTTGGGCAAACATTCGTTATGGGGACTCAGTTCATAGCGATAGCGATGACAACGCTTCCATCTCTATGGTTGGAATTCTCTGTTCCTCAATGCTCCACAACATGAGATCGAGATGAGGGAAAAAGTTTTTTCTAAACTCATCGATTGCTGGCGGGCCGTTTAATGCTTCTCGCAAGGCATAAAGATGAGGTATTGCGTCATCCAGGTTTTCTGCATCCCTGATCCCGCAATAGGCTATAAAAAAATGGGCTGGCTGTAGAGGTAAATAAGCCCTTTGCCCATTTGAGCCCCACAAGGCGGTAATATATAATTTCAGATGCTTGAGGAGTGCTGCTTCTTCATCGAATGACCACTCGTGGTTACCATGATCAATGATCTTTGGGATATCATTTTTGATTTGAGAAGCGTTTTTGCTGCCCATTTCAGCGTAGGCTATGGCTTGTTGTATCCGATCAATCCGGAAGCTGCGGCCATATGTTTTGCTTGCATCGCGCAGGTGTATGCTTGCTTCTGGTCTAAATCCACGGGTGAACGTGACGTCCCATACGGGCTCTAATCCTATGAATACCAGTTTTCTGTCCAGGATGATCGCCTGGTCGGCGACTTCTTTCTGAAACCTGATGCGTTTAGAATCTTCATTACTCCAAAGAATTTTTCGTATATCTTCCGGGATGTTCTCTTTTAATATTTCTTCGTTTCTCGAGCTTGTCTCGGGAAGCAAACGGTCAGTAAGAGGATTGTGCCTAGGTCTTACCCCTAGTCGGATACTCGATCTGATATCATCACAAACCTGACGTATACCTTCAATATCTAGATCGCATTGCCCTATAGTTGGAATCAGTCGCCCGTCAGGCAGTTTCAAGATATCAAAATTTTCATACTTGCCCTCGACCTGTAAAACAATCTGTAAATCTGTCGCTTGGAATTCATTTAGAAGTACAGGGTCAAAATCGACAACGTTTATTATTGATTCGTTTTTGGCTCGCTTCTTCAAGGCCCGTATTGAGTAATTAAATGGCAATTCCAGAGCTATAGGCATGATGATCACGGATTGAGAGTGAATGATTGAAGGTTATCTATTGCGTGTTTTGGTAGAGCGTTGTTTTCGTATCGCTCTTGCCTGATCAATGGGCGATGCAATGTGCGTCTGATGGATTTGACCAGTTGCTCGCATGCCGGATCGTCACAGGCATCAAGGCTGTTCCTTAATCCCTCCAGAACAGGAACGATTTCAGATCTATCGGCAGAGCGACGCCATCTCTCTCGCATCTCACACATCCAGGGGAAGAAGGATTCGTCCATGAAGCGGATCTGTGCGCCCATTTGAGAAAGCGAAAGCATTACCTCGTTGACGGTATTTAATGCTGATTCTGAAGCGTCATCGTGTTGGAAAGTCAGCCCGCCATGATAGATGACGGAATTTTCGAATCGAAACGTCTGCCGCGGCAGTGAGGTTTCTCTCACGAAAGCAAGCATGTCGTCTTTTCGGTCAAAACGGAATACCTCGGCGTCTATTGCGGGCATGATGCTTTCTGAAGCCGTACACTTGCGTTCACCACTATCGTGAAATTTGACCAAAAGGCGAGGCTCTATTGTGGGTATGTAGAGCTCCCCATCAATGAAAACCATGCGTGAAGCAATATTGAACGCTTTGGCTTTGTCTTGTTCCTCGAAATCTTGATTTATGGAACGAAAGGCAGACGGATCGACGATGTTGCGACTTAGCTCCCCATGGTATTCCCGGGCGTAGGGAAGGGGATAATGCTTCCAGGATAAATCTCGGTTTCCGTTTTCAATGATGTCCACCCATGCGGCCAACCGTTCTGCTGTCATCGGCCCTTCTGTATACCCGTATAAACCATATCCTGGTTGCTGCATGCGGCGCACTGGACGCTCGTTTACGGCTCGATAAATGACGTGGTATCGTTCTGTTGTATTAGGAATTTCCAACGCAACAGGCGTTTCTTTGGATGATAGGTCAGGTGCATCGACCAAGACTGACCCTCGAAGCAAATGTGTTTTTGTTGTGCGCTGGCCTTTAATGATGCCGCGAACTCTGTAGAGATAAGGGAGCGTAATGATCGTCATGTTGCGAACCTTTCCTGGTCTTAGGGTCGCAGACCACGGTGCAAGCCTCAAGTGGGGTTGTGGTGACGACTTGCATTAGGCTTGTTTAAGGTGAAAATACCCTGGCTGTATTTTTTCCAATAGGCATTATGAGGATATCCTTCGATCATGAGATTTCCTATCACAATGAAGGAATTGATATATGCCTCTGCTTTGTTTCTTGCAGGCGTGCTTTTATTCGTTTGGGTTATGGAGCGGATAGGCTTCCCAGTTTATGGTTTAAAAATATTCCTGTTCTTGCTCTCTGCGGGTTTATTGCTTTACTCCTTGGGGAGATGTGTTCGGTATCTATGGAAAATGACGCATCCGGCACAGTTTCTATCTGGACGTGAAGCTGTTATCTCGGCGCTAAGCAACGCAGTGCTAGCTATCGGAGTTATTATTGTTCTGTTGGGTTTTTAAGGATGCTGTTTGCGATCTCTGCCATCGTATCCATTACGGTCATCTCAGGGGCGGTAGCCCTTTTCTGAAGCTTCGTCATTTCCGTAGCGAAGATTAACGTCTTTTCCGTCTCGTAGCGTTTGATGTTCAGATCGAGAAGATGATTCCACTGTTTGTAAGAATGGTGCTTTATATCTCAAGACAGGGCAGCGTCTCGTGCCTTGTTAAGACGCGCCATGGCTTCATGACTGCCACCGCGATCAGGGTGTGCATTCATGGCCATGGTCTTGTACGCGAGGTTGATTTCATCTGATGACGCCGTGGGTGGAATATCGAGAACGTGCCACCAGGGGGTATCGCTCGCAAGGTTGATTGATCGGCCATCGATGATCTGTGAGACAGCAGTCATGACGGCCTTATCGCGTTGAGGGATGCCGGTCGACTTTCCCCGAATGACATCATTGGGGAACTTTGCAAGAATCTCGATATCTGGTTCTCCCAGAAACCAGATTATCTCAACGGTTTCGGCACCTTCTTGAGATAGTTCATTTGCAGCCCAGGCACCAAGTGCCGTCATTTTCATTGAGTCGACGCCATTGGCCATGACGCGCACAGGTGTGCCAAACCAGTGCCGCAGCCGGTTGCTAATTGAAGTCAGGGAATTTTTAGAGATAGGTTCCAGCATAGCGTCCAAGCCTTTGATATCGAAGATACAGGTGGTCTTCGCAGATTTCCAGCTTGCTTTGCCATGATCAGGTTAATATGGGGTGAAGGGAAGTGCCGGATCGGGCGTTTTACTGACGTGGTCGGGACGTAATGCTCAATAATTTTATATTTGCGGCTTCGATCCGGCCATTTTTCTGGTGTAGTTTTCAAGGATGTCAATATTCAGGACACCGTCGTCGATCCATGCTCGAACAAATGTTTCTACCGTATCCCTTATGTCTTGATCGCGATCTGTCATCAGATATTTATTGCCTCTCGCCTCCAACCAGGCGCGTGCCAGTTCGCGTATGATCGTCGTTTCGATCTCCCTTTCAATATCTGTGGCGGTGTGTTTGATGTGCTCCAGGTCGACTCCGATAACGGGGAAGGGTGCGGTGCCGAACACGTAATGCCCGACGCTAACCCCCTGGTCGGAATAACAGAACAACACCACACCTTCCATGTCTAATGCATGAAGCACGCTGTCGATCATCCTCCTGGAAATGTTGTTGATCTTCCCGAGGAGGAGTCCTGGCATTGGCGATATTTTGTAGTCCACAGCAGGATCGTATCCGTGCTTCTTCTGCGCCGCGATCGGCATGGGTGAAGCGGATTTGGGATCGTAGAGGTGAACCCGGGTGGAGCCATCGTCCTCTATGGGTTCATCGGCAGCGCTGAGTGCGAGATCTGGTAGTGCGGATCTGAGTGCCTGGCCAGCGCGCCAGCAGGCGTAAGCTGATGATTGCCTGGAGGCTGCATCCCATCGATCAGAAAGAACACCATCAAATCCTCGCCAAAAGCTGGTTGCCCAGCCATTGCCTATATGTCTGCGATATCGCCCATTGCGGTCGATGCGCATGATGTCCTTGTGTCGGGCGTCGTACGCTTTGATGATCGCGTCAAACTGTTCCTTGAGGACGCGCTGGCGAAAAGGATTCCTAATGGCAGGATGCTTCTCCAACACTCCAGTCGGTCCGTCTCTGAGCAGGATTATTGGTTCGGGCATCATCGTCCTCGAAATTCTTGACCGTGAGGATAGGTTGCATTGTTGCTGGTGAGCATGTCGGCACCAAAAAAAGTTTTAACCAGACGCTTCAAACTTTTCTCTGCTGATTGCATGGATCGTGCATATGTGGCTTTGGGCACCCCGTTCCTGAATGTCCCGTGGTCGAGACTGATGTATTCTCCCACGTCCGTTAACGCCACCCGGATATCCCCATAACCTGGATTTACCCGCGCTACAGGGAGAGCGTACTCGTTTCGCTCCAGGAGACATTCGTTGCCACGAATGCGTAGATACCCGTTTTGCCATTCAACCTCATGAGATGGCGTTTCTCGTGGCTTGCTTAGAAACCATGTCGCGGTTTCGACAGCTCTATCAAAATCCAGGTCTACCGCCTCGGTCCATTGATTACCACTAGGAATGTAGCCCGATCCGTTGCGATGGTGGATGGCGGAATAGAGGTGTTTGACGAATATTTCGGTAATGGCTCGTCGACACTGACTTCCGCCTATGGATTCCGTTATGGATTCGATGGCTTGATGAAAACCTGGATAGCCGGAGGGAAAATTAGGGATCGTCATATGTTAACCTGAGATGTTTCTTTCTTTCCGAAGTCAACGCCTCAACTGGTTCCTTTGGACAAGTTGAGGCGTCCTGACCGGTTAATCTGGCATTTTCTGGGTGGATTTCAGTCTCCTAGGAACGGATACAGATCGTCAAGCGGTAGGTCGTCGAAAATACGTCCCAAAATGCAGGCATGGGAAAATATGGGGCCAGGTATGAGAACCGATTCCCCAAAATCGTCTTGGCTCCACATTGCCGTTCTGGTTCTGGTGATAAACTCGGCTTCTGAAGGGATGCCATAAAGAAAAACCGGAAACTCGGTGCCGGGGTTCGTTACAGCCAGGATACTCATGCGGTGTCGGCCATCATGAGCCAGGACCTTTGGATAGCCTCCATCGTCCATTTGATCTGGATATGGGTCGATTTTTAGGAATGGAGGTTGGATTGAGGCTTTTGCGAATATCTGTTGTTCGAGCCATTCCAAATCTGGGTACTCAAGGGGCGGCACAAGGGTCAGGAAAATGAGCGGCGTCATCCCAACTAAAACCGGGTCACCACTCATAGTGGATCCGATATCGCTGGTTCTGTTAAAATGAACGCCATGGACGAGGGAATTGATGCGGCCGCTGATCTGAAACGACGTCATAAAATGAGGAAGGGTTGTTGTCTCCTGCATTAGAGATTGTCCGGCCTCGGGCGAGGAAGAGGAACATCGATGGCTGATACGTCCATGGATGCGTCGATCAGGTCATGGGGGCGCGGCAGAGGAAACGGGATGTCGGAAACGATCGCGATTGTTGCGGCCTGCGGTGGCAGGCTGTCGGCGACGAGATATTCCTCTATCGGCGAGAATACACCAAGCATCCGGACGGTTTCACCCACCGGCGATATGACATTCTGCATGGATATGGTTATGCCGATACCCACACCTACGGGAATACCAACGCGGGTATCCATCCGGTGGCTGGCGTCGCGATAATAAGACGAATCCACAATAGCGTTCGCCGGCGTGTAAGATGCCGCCAGGAGTGCAAAGGCGCCTAGAGCGGCAGAACCAAAACGCAGTCGCGGGTGATTGCGCAGGAAGCGACGGATGCCAAAACGCGACCGGCCATGAGACAAGGCTGCAACCAGATAGTTGAAGAACTTGATCAGGTGCACGATGGCACCTAGCAGCGAGAGCGAGAGTGCCATTGGGGGGACGATCAGAGCTCGCATGGCGGTTGCACCGACCTCATAAAATTCCTGGCCGTAGCGGAATGGCTCCGGATCACCAAGGTAGGCAGCGCGGAGGCGTGCGCTCAGGGCGGTTACATATTCAGAATGCAAGGCGGTGAGGCGAGCGTTATCAAGCCCTGGCAGCACTGCAGCGCCCGGGGTTTCCAACCCGAGATCTGAACGCAGGGTGTTCTGGACGCTGGGGTTGCGGAGAAAGGCATCAAAATTCTGCAGATCTGGAGGAATTTGGACACTACGGCCGAAGATACGGTCGAGAGCATCATTATAAGCCTTGTTGACTTGCGGCATGACCTTGTTCCAGGCAGCGCGCTGGAAGGTTTCCTTATCCGTCGGAATCCAGTTGTTGGGCACGGCGATTCCGCGCGACTGAACTTCACGACGCAGACGCGGGATATTCTGGCGGCGTTTGGCGTCGGTTGCGTTGGCACCGAGAATACGGAGACGATACATGGCATCGACGTTCTGATCCCAAGCACGATTGACCTGACCCGCGGCGGATTCAATACCACGGTTTCGGCCTTGAACAGCCTCAAGATAGAGGTCGTACCGAACTTCGGCTGCCTGGAAAAGTGCACCTAGAATATCGCGGTCAAATGTTGCCGCGTCAGGTACAGTGGCGGCTACACCGGCATTGATTGCGGCGGTTTCGCCATCTTCATTGAGCGATAGAACGTCGTCCTGGAAAAGACTGATGAACGGGAACAAACCGCGGAAAGCGCTCCAGGTGGCGTCGCCGACGCTGGGAGCAGGAGCATGGATACCGACGATGGATGGTTTTTCTACGAACAGTTCCTCGCGAACGGCGAGAGCGCGCATGGCTTGCTGTTTGACAGGGGCGATGGAAGTGTCCGCCATGGTGTCCACGAGCCAACGCTCGCCGTGGTAGACGCCGGTTATGGCGATGGAGGCGGAAATGATTAGAACAGCGATGGAGCGAAGAGGGCGTTTAAGAGAAAACTTTGGTAGCTGGAAGCCCCAAATGGCTAGAGCCAGGGCGGCACCGGATATGAGGCGGCCGGCATGCTCGGTGCGGTCGATGACTTCCTGATCAGCCTGGCTACCGAGGATATCCACGAGGAAAGATGCGAACGATATTTCCACCAACAGGTAAATGGTGGTGATTACCAGCAGAACTGGAAGGTACCAGGGCATGGTGTTGGGTTTGAACAGCTTGGCAGGCATTCGTGACTTCCTCTCGATCCTGCATGTTTTACCCCGGAAACCTTACCATATAGTAAACAGTAAAGCTGGAAACGCGATGTTAATCACATTGAGATATAGCCATATGCGAGGTTTTCGCAAGCGTTGACGGAATCATCTTGCTGGCGCAATTTGCAAGGCAGTTTCAGGAAAGGCCATAATGAATATGACTGAGGTCAGAACGGATCAGCAGAATAAACAGAGAATTGACGCCATCGCACCGCGTTTTCAGCGTTTGCATACGGATCGTATCCGGGTGGAGTCGAATATCGAACGGCTTACTGAAGAGCACGAAGCCGCCAAGGCGGCCGCCATGGAGGTGTTCGGGACGACAGATATCCAGGAAATCGAAGAAAAGCTGATGGCTGCGCGTCGGGATGCCACGGCCGAGGTTGACGCCTTCGAAAACCTTATCATTGATATCGAAGGAAAACTGCAGCAATTCTCCAGGGAGCGCGGCTGATATGACAGTCGACGATCTTTCAGATCTTTCTGCACGTTTATCTGCTTCTGAGCGGGTTCACGCACGGCTTGAGGGTTTGCGTGAAGGCCTGCGAGCGCAGGAGAAAGAGGTCGTTGACAAGGTGGCGATGGCGAAGGGGCGAAATGCCATCAAGAAGGATGTTGAATCCTTCATTGAACAAATTCAGGCCGAGGCTTATCGCAAAACTACGCATAGTTTCTCGACATTGCTTACTACATTGGTGCAGGAGGTTCTACCTCACGGTCAGCCGGTAAATCTCGAATTGACGACAGAACGTGGCCTGCCGGCCTTACATTTGTTTGTTCGAGGAAATGGCGGCGTAAAGGAAGACGTTTTTGAGGATCATGGTGGTGCCCTCAATAATGTCATCGGTATGGGTCTGCGCCTGATTGCAGTTGTTAAAGCCAACGGTAAGCGTTTTCTGGCTCTCGATGAGCCAGAATGTTGGGTCTCTCCCTCTCGTATTCCAGCCTTTTTCAAGGTTCTCGAAGATTCGGCGCAGCGCCTTGGCGTTCAGACTCTGACCATCACGCATCACGATGCTGCCGCGAATTTTGGGCCAGATGTCAGGATTTCAACTTTAAGAGGCACCCCGGAGACTGGGGCCAGAATTGAGGCGGATCGGGCTGCCTACAAATGGCAGGAGGAAGAGGAAGGATTTCGCTGGATTCGTCTCCAGGATTTCCAGACTTTTGTCGATACCACTGTGTCCCTGGGGCCAGGAGTTAATGCCCTGGTGGGCCCAAATGATCATGGCAAGTCAAGTATTGTCAGGGCATTGCGTGCTGTTTTTTATGGTGAAGCCCGAGACAGCCTGATTCGGCATAATACCAAGGGGACGATCGTTGAGATTGGTATCCGCGGGGGCCGGACGCTTCGTTTTAGCCGTGAACGCCGGCGTAATCCTAAAAATCTGTGGTCGCTTCATGAGATGAATGGCGACGTCGTTGTGGAAAAGGGAATGCGTTATGAAACTGGAGGTAATAAGCCTCCGGAATGGGTGGATTTGATGTTTGGGATGAGCAAGGTCGATGACCTGGATATTCACCTCGCGCATCAAAAGCACCCGGTATTTCTTCTCGATCGTCCTGCATCACAGCGGGCTAGTGTGCTCGCCATCGGACAGGAGGCTGGTTATACGAGCGATATGCTGGCTATTCATCGAGAATGGACGACGCAGAACAATGCAATTGTCCGTGAAGGTGAAGAGCGTATTGCCGGCTTGCGAGAGCGTTTGGCGGAAATGACCGAGCTCGATGAAGTCGCTGCCATGATTGCTCATGCTCAAGAGGCTTCTGCTAACGCCAAGGCGTGGATCGAATATGTGGAGCAAATCGAACGGATTGCCGTGCGATTGAACACGGTCTCTACCCAGGTAGATAAAGAACGCCAGCGTATGCTTGCTTTTTCTGAGATGCCTGGGCGGGAGAAATTCGACTCTGTTCGCAATGAAATTTTGGCTGCCGTGTCTCGTGAGCGGGTAGCTTCGGATCTACTGCAGGTGCAGACTGCACTCCAACGAGAGAAAAGACGTTCGGCCATTCTTTCGTCGCTTCCGGAAGCACCACCGAAACTACAAGGTGCGGAAATGGAGAAAGCCGCAGACAGGCTAACGGAAGCGGCCGCCATGCTGGAAACGGCAATGGCGAGAGCAACCCTGCTTTCGGAATTGCCATCTAACCTGCCTTCATATTCGTCAGTCGAAGGAGCCGATGTCCTTGAACGTCTGTTGAGAGCACAGGAATCCCTGGTGGCTTTAAAAGAAGAAAAGGAAAGCATTCTGTCGCAATCCAAGGCCTTGCGAGATGAAATGGATCTGCTTCTGGCAGATATTGGGGGAAACTGTCCTACCTGTGGTCATGCTACGACGGTAGATGATCTGCTTGCCGATCATATTCATGAGGTTGCATAACCATGATTTTGAATGGGGAAAGGCTTTATGACGAAGTTGTGCAATGTAATGGTCTTCTGATCGTTGGGGATCCTCATGTGTCATCGAGACGTCCTGGGCGCCGTAATGATAAAGACTGGCCGACTCCAATCCTTGATAAGCTGGAGTTTTGTGCACGCCTCTCGCGTGAGAGGGAACTGGCTACAATCTTTCTTGGTGACCTTTTTGATACTGCGGTGGAAGAGGATGAAAGCCTGAAGACACGACTGGTTCGTATCCTGAAGGACTTCCATATGGTTGTGGTTTCGAATACAGGAAATCATGACATTCGGAATACAGCGCTAACGGACGGGGATACCCTGGCAATGCTCGCGGCATCGGATGTTCTTGATGTCGTGGCTTCTTCTGGTCCGGTGATGGAAATTGCGGTAGGTGGGAAGCGACTCGGAATCGGGATGACGCCTTACGGTCAAGATATTCCAAGATCTGTTGCCGGTCTGTTTCCTCAGGCTGATGCGGTGGCTTGGTTCACACATCATGATATCGCTTTTGGGAAAGCCTATCCGGGTGCTGTACAACCCTTCGAGATCGAGGGGTGTGGTCTTGTCGTTAATGGCCACGTGCATGATGCCAAGGACAATCGGAAAGTGGGCCGTACTTTGTGGTCCAACCCTGGGAATATCAATCGTCAAACCATCGATTTGATGAATCAAAAGCCCACTGTGTGGGTATTGCATGGCAACGGTAGCATGGAGCCAATTGAGCTGCCGCACCGCAGTAATGTTTTTGATTTGACCGGAACACTGGTCGAGGCGGTCGAAGCTAAGGACTTGCCTCAGGATGTCGATAGCGCTTTTGTAGCTTTGCTGGAAGCCGAAACCGCCATGGAAATGGAGGCGAGCACAGACGGATCTTTGTTACTCAAGGAGATCGAGAATAAGTTTGAGCGTGATAAAACCGCTCCACAAGTACGGTCGGTGGTTGTTGAGCTTCTTAAAGCTGCGGTTGAGCGTAGAAACACCGCTTGAAATATTATCTCATAGTTTGTTGATTTTACCTAGGCAGATTGCTGTCTTGGCTCACGGCTCACCGGAATCTTTTAATGATTTTCACAGAATTACTGAGATAGAGAACTCTTGTGTGTATTCTAATTTAGGAATATCCTTACGCCTTTACTACATATCCTAACGAGGTTCGCTGAATAACTTTTACTTTCAACTGCACCCGGAGTTATGATAATATGGAGATCCAAGCAAAAATACGCCCTGTTGTTGCGGGGTTCTTAAAAATCTTAGCGACATTTTTCTTGCTTCTTGTCTACACAGCAACTGTTTTAGGATACGATCTTGAGAAAACTCTTCAAGGCGTTGATCAAGGTTATGCGTATGCGCAATATGATCTGGGAGAACTGTATGATCTAGGGCTGGGAGTCCCTCAGGATTATACTGAAGCGGCGAGATGGTATAAACTTGCGGCTCAACAGGGCTTGGTTAAAGCACAATTCAATTTAGGATGGATGTATTATAGTGGGCGCGGAATGCCTCAGGATTTAATCATTGCTTATATTTGGTGGAATCTGGCTTCGTCGAAGGGGAGTCAGGAAGCTACTTTAAGTAGAGATTATATATCCAAACTTATGAATAAGAATCAGATTGAGTACGCTCAATCTCTTGCCATGAAATGCTTCGATTCTAATTATCGGGATTGTTTCTAAAATACTGGCAACCTCTGAATATCTAAGATTTTTCGCCTACTTTGCATATTTTTATCGCGCGGCTGTTGTTCAATGCCTTTGCTGCGCGATAATCAATGGGCGATTCGGGTGGGAGGGTTTTGATGGCGGATAATGTCGTTTCCTTCGATAGCATTCATGCCGATGCCGAGATGCGGCGTATCCGCAAAGGTATGGCGAAGCATGATTGCTCCATGAAAACTTTTGTCTATATCGACAACCTGGAGCGAATGTTGGTGGCTTTGGCGGTTCGTGTCGAACGCCTGGAGGGTAACGTCACCGCGGATGTTGAAAGCTCGTTCTGACTTAGATGGCTGATAGCGTTATTATTGTAATCGTTGTTGCTTCTGCTCTCGTGCTTTTGGTTGTGTTCGAGCCATTGCTACGCGGAGGTAGAAGGAGCCAAGAACCTTACGCTTCCAAGCCGTTAATGACCCGGAATGAGCGGGAATTTATTTCTCGGCTGGAGCGAGCTTTACCAGAATGCCGCATTCATTCTCAGGTTTGCATGGGGGCGTTGGTCAAGCCGTCTTTTCCCGAGGGGTCTACTCGGAAATCTCGATCCATTTATCGATCTGTTCGTAATCGTTTTGCACAAAAAATGATTGATTTTGTGGTGGAAGAGCGTGCGACCGGCAGGATACTGACTCTCGTGGAGCTGGACGACTCTTCTCATAATCCTTACCGGGATTCACGACGTGATGCCATAACGATGGCGGCTGGTTATCGAACCATACGCTGGAAATCGAGATTTCGACCAGCAGCGGAAGAAATCAGGGCGCGGGTTCTTGGCGAACAACGCTGATCTTCCGTTTAAAATATGGGCACGAGGCTTTGCCGCCTGCTTCACAGGCATATAGGATCAGATCAACGATTCGTGAGGTTTGAGAATGATTGGCAAACTGCGTGGGCTGGTTGACGATGTGGATGTGACGTCCTGCATCATTGACGTAAACGGCGTTGGCTATTTGCTTACATGTTCAGGACGAACCCTGGGACTGTTGCCTGATCGTGGGATGGAAACAACCCTCATTGTAGAAACCTATGTTCGAGAAGATGACATCCGTTTGTTTGGGTTCTCGACACCCTCTGAGCGTGATGCCTTCAAGCTATTGCAGAATGTGCAAGGTGTTGGAGCTAAAGTCGCCATGGGGATTCTTTCGGTGATGAGCCCTTCGGAGATCGCCAGCGCGGTTTCCTTTCAGGAAAAGGGTATGTTCACGAGAGTGAGTGGAATCGGATCTAAATTGGCTGATCGCTTATTGGTTGAGCTCAAAGGGAAGATGGATGCGTTTGGCCTGGCAAATATTGCCGCGGCCAAGGACATTGCCGTTGATCAGGACGCCGGCGATGCGGTGTCCGCACTGGTCAATCTTGGATATGGTAAGGAGCAGGCTGTTGTTGCCGTGACCCAGGTGCGGAAGGATGACAAGGCGGCATCAGTCGACTCCCTGATCCGGAAAGGCCTCAGGATTTTGGCGTCCTGAGGTCTATTGATGCCTAGAGTTTCATCCCTGGCTCTGATTCCAGATAGGTGTCCATGTTGAAGAGCGCAGGATTTTCAATCGCCAGCATCACGCTTTGTCCAGCAAGCCGTGTCAGCGCTCGGTAATAGCGATCGCTGAGGTGGTCGCTGGCGTATTCATGGCCAAACTCATGGATCACCAGATCGATCTGTTCCTGCCCGATTGTGTTAAACCATTTTTCTCCCAGGCTGCTAACATTAAAGCTCAGTGTGCGATTGCCATAGGCTGCGCGGGCGTTGAAGGTTTTGAGAAAATGGACGGCAATATCCACGCCCATGATTTCTCTGGCCAAAGCGCGGCAAAATGTAAGGAAGCCATGCATCCCTTCAGTTTTTTCAACGTGTTCCGCCGGATTTCCCTCAGGGTCGAATGGTTTGGGGGTTGGGGTGACTCGGCCGGCCGGCAGCATGGCCTGGCTGCGGCGTATATGTTCCCAAGCCTGTCTGGAGAATGATCCTCCATGGACAACTTTGTACCCTAGGGAAGTAGCGCGAGCGTTGGCCTCGGCATCGCTAGGATCATAGGAAACGACCTTGTTGCCGAAACGAGCAAGGACAATGGCTTTTACAGCCTCATCACTGGCGTTCTCGTCATCCAGGGCGTCCTCAACCCAGGGGCTTCTGGTGGCATCATCCTTGAGGCTGCTGGCTGTTGCGTTGAGAACGGCGACTCTGGCGTCTCTCAAATAGGACGGAGAAACGCTGTCCCTTTCCATTGAGACAGGAACCTTTTGCCCAATATCGATGTCAAAGGTATCACCAGTTTCAACAATGGGAATGCCCATTTCGTAAATTCTGCCGGGTTTTCCTTCCAGCGGTTGGTGCACGGCAATGACTGTTTTTCTGCGAGAGCGAATAAGAACCCCTTCAGAATTGGCAATTTCTGTGGGGAGAACGGCTTCCACGATGTGAAGAGGCTCACGGTGCAGCAATTCTTTATTGTTGACGAATGTTCTGATTCCCTTTGGCGGCAGAAAGTCCTCAACAGCTAACAACACGGATTCGAGCTCGTCTCGCGTCATGCGCATGCGGCCGCTGAAACGAGTGCCGGCCGGCAATCTTGCCCTGGATTCCGTCCGGGTTCCGTTTTCATGGAATTCTACGGTTCCTTTTGTCGTGATGATCTTGGCGTCCTGACACAGGGCAAGAACCAGCTTTTCCCCGAGGTTGAAACGACCTCGCAGAGTGGGGTCGCCTTTCTTTACGGATTCTCCGAACAGGGTGAAGGCGTGTGCGATGTCGGTGAAACCCTCAGGGCTGTCGTCGATGATTTCGATATCGACCAAGGGCTTCCCTGGCACTGGGTGCAGATTGAGATTAACAGTGGTTGTGCCAGGTGCATCCCAAGCGTTCTGCAGTAATTCCGCTAGTATCCATTCCTTGCCCCTACGTTCCAGTAGCTTGGCCAAACCGGCCTTATCGATATCGAACCAGGTCATTTGTATCTCCTTTTTCCCTTATCATAATGAGGGAATGGAGTGAATCCAGCGTTTTGCTCATCGAGGGTTACTGTTTGCTTTTGTTGGTATCCGACTAGTTAGCGGATCGGGTCAGCGCAGCGAACATAAAAGCTCGACGATCCTCTGTAGACCATCCTTCCGTGAGTTTTTTGGATGCTCGCATTCCTTCGGCAAGATAAGTCTCCAGGATATCATTGCCGGCGAATCCCTCTTGTATCCACGCATCAAATAACCCTTGGATCATGTAATGGGGGCATATGGTGACGATGCCTTCAGAAGTGGCGATCGTTTTAAGATCCTCTTTCCAATCCTCCTGAATGGCGCGTAGCATTTCGATACGGAGCCCCATTGGCATCTTTAGCATCCGCATAATGTCGTCTAGGTTCACCCAGGCGAAATCCGGTTCGTCGTGCGGTGGACGGTGATAGCGAATACGACCGTAAGAGGTCGTGGCATCGTGTAGTGCTGTTTCGATTTGTCTCATGGATGCGGTGCCTCTGCAGGTTCAGGTTCGTTGTTTAGCATGGGAGACCATGAAGACACGACCTCGTGACCGCGGGTTCGGCTGATTTCCCTGATATGCCTGGCAGCGTGATCGATGGAATTATTCCCTGGAGGCACAAGTCTATCGAGGCCGATAATGATCGGGTTCCCATTGGCTACCTCACGGAAGAGAATCGCGACCGGATCGATACCTGTGGATAGCCTGGCGTCTTTTAGATACCCCGTACCCACATTGGCGATGCAGACGGCCACGTATTCACGGAATTTTTCGCCCTCGAGACTTCTAAATCTCCAGTTTGTGGATTCATTTTGCTGAATCGTAGCGCCGAGGCGACGTGCGATTTCAGGGATAACATCCCACAATACGGTGCTGTTATAGGTATCGGTTTCAGGCCGTTCAGCATAACTCGTCGCTTCCCGGATGCTGCGGGTAAGGCGTAACAGTTCTGCAGCCAGCCAACGATCAGGCAAAGCATAGATGCGCAGTATCTCGTTTCTTTCTGCTTCTATCCTGCTGCGCAATTCAGGTGCGATGACGGAATCAAGACGGCTCATGGTGATGCGAATCCTCGAGTTCGGGATAGACTACCACTCTTGTTGGTAAGAAAGATCGCTGATTCGATGCGTTGCCGATTTCTGGGACTGCCCCTAAAGTTGCCCGGTCGATTCGCAAGGATAGTTTGTTATGGATGATACTCGCCTGGTCTCGGGAGCAGGAGATAATGCGATAGGGGGCGATGCAAATGCTCGTCCTCGACGGCTCCACGAGTTTGTTGGCCAGGCCAATACGCGAGCCAACCTTGAAGTGTTTCTGGATGCAGCTCGTAAACGTTCGCAACCTCTGGATCATGTGCTCTTTTTCGGACCTCCCGGCCTTGGGAAGACGACGCTTTCGCAAATCGTTGCTGAAGAAATGGGGGGCGCTTTTCGGGCGACTTCTGGACCGGTGATCGCCAAACCCGGCGATTTGGCGGCCATTCTCACCAATCTTGAGGATGGGGATGTTCTTTTTATCGATGAAATCCACAGGCTGCAGCCGGCTATTGAGGAAGTGCTTTATCCGGCTATGGAGGATTTCGTTCTCGATCTCATCATTGGAGAGGGACCCGCGGCGCGTTCTGTGCGTATTGATCTTGCCCGTTTCACCCTGGTAGGTGCCACCACGCGTGCGGGCATGTTGACCAAACCTCTACGTGATCGTTTTGGGATTACGTTTCGTCTTGAATTTTACACAGAGGCGGAGCTCTGCTCGATCGTCACCCGGACTTCCAGAATACTGGGTCTGTCGATGACAGATGAGGGAGCCCTGGAAATTGCCCGCCGCTCCCGGGGAACCCCGCGCATTGCGGGGCGGCTTCTGCGTCGTGTCGCGGACTTTGCAACCCTTGATAGCGGGATAATCGATAAGGACACCGCTCGGATGGCGTTGGAGCGCCTTGACGTCGATTCGAGAGGATTGGATACATTGGATCGACGTTATCTGTCGATGATGGCAACGAGTTATGGAGGAGGCCCAGTCGGTGTGGAGACATTGTCTGCTGCTATCGCTGAGCCGCGCGACGCGATCGAGGATGTGGTCGAACCCTATCTTATTCAGCAAGGATTTGTGCAAAGAACCTCGCGGGGACGGCTGTTGACGGCTGATGCTTTCCGACATTTAGGGATGCAGCCACCGGCTGGTATGATGGGTACTCAGGTGGATCTGTTTGCCTCTGAGGATTGAAATCCAAAAATCTTGATCATTGCAGGATTGGAACTTTCAGCGATTCGCATTATCGTTACGCGAATGTGAATCCATCCGCCTGTTTGTGGCTATTCTTGCTGCATGGCGGACGACGGAGGTTCCGGATGAGCCAGAAGCCTGCTGATAAGCGCCCTGAAAATAACAGCAGCCCGATTGATCCTATTGAGATGGCTAAGGATGAAGTCCTTGGTGCGCGTCAGTGGAAGCGCTCGAAATGGGGGTATTTTACAGGTGTAGGGGCGATTACGGATGGTGTTAAGTCGCTTTCCAGTGAAGGTAACGGAGCTTTTGATCGGGTAAGAGCCCTTTCTACGTGGAGTTTTGCCAGAAATAATACTGGTAAAGCTGTTTCAGAGGATATAGGTAGCGCAGAAGATAGATTTGTTTCGGCTATGTCAATTAATGGGAAAAATGACAAAGATATAGCGGATAGCATCTTAACAACGTATCGTCAATTTTTATTCTATAGTGTTCTAATGGGTTTGACGATTGTGTTAGGTGTAGGGTCATTTTTGTTTTATGGGGTGACGGTGCCTCAATTTATATTAGTTGACATTCTATTTAGATTTATTCCTGTTCCTGTTCTGGGGGCTCTAATGATACGATCTGCTTATACGAATTGGTTATTTCGAAGGAGATCGCTGCTTTCTATAGGTCTTTTTTTTAATGCCTCGGACAAGATGCCTCGTAAGAGGATTGCTTCTCATAAGAGAGGGCGTTCTACCTCTACTGGAGTTGCAAGGACTCTTGTTGTGGCCTTCCTTGCCTTGACGTTAGGTACGTCCTTTTTTCTACCGGGTTCAACTCTAGCGCAGGATGCGGTTGGAGATTATAGGAGTACCGCTCAGCAGATATTTGACGATCCTAATAACACAGATTTGTTTGTGCAGGTTCTATCTATTCTTGTGCCAGGTGTTGGCCCTATACCTGATTCTGAAATTGCTCCTGAAAACGTTTATTTTCAGGCCACAAAAGCAGCCTTTATGACGTTTTCAGGTACTTTATTGTTCCTTGGCTCTGCAATAGCAGGGTGGCAGATTATCAGTGGTGTTGTTGCCTCAGCAAAAGAAGGCAGGGTATTGGGGCAAGCCTATCATGAAGTATGGGCTCCGGCTCGTATGGTTATTGGTTTCGGAATGCTTGCGCCAATAGCGGGTGGGCTGTGCGCGGCACAGATTGTTGTTCTCTACTTGATTGTATTTGGTGGCAATCTCGCAAATGTCGTGTGGAAGCCATACATCGAAACTATTACAATGACGGGGAATATGTCTGAAGAGGCTGGAGAGGCTGCCGCGGCCACTCTCTCGTCTACGACTCTTTCCTTGGCTAACAATACCTTGAAGGAAATTCTTAGCAAGGAACTATGCTACCATTCTTTGAAAACATATCTCGATTCGATAAATGTTTGGGATAATGGAAATTTTCTGGATCTACGCCGATCTTGGATTGTTAAAGATCCTTTTTGGGACGAATGGAACGCTTGGAATCATGATGTGACCCTCCTATGGAGGGATGAAACCGTTTACGGGTATGATTATGGTAGTGCTTGTGGAACGTTAACTGTTCGTGTCGTTGCGGACTCAAGCACTGACATGGAACAGCACGTTAATCATGAGGTGTCTAGTACTCAGCTTGAGCAGGTGAAGGCGATACAATCGGCACTGCGAGGCGGAGGAGCAGATCGTCCCTCTTATATGAGTTTGATTGCTAATAGCTACATTTCTCGCGATATCCCGGCTGAGCAGTCGAGGTTTTTCAGGGAAGGAGTTGATCATTCTTCCTTTATTAATGATCTTAATGTCTTACGCACAAATTATGTCCGGGCAATCAACGATAAAGTAAAGAGCGTTTATACTTCAACAGAAGAGAACGGTGGTGCAGCTACGCTGAATGGGATTAGAGATGCTGCCCTCAATAGAGGATGGGCGGCCGCTGGGGAATTTTACCTCACACTGTCTCGTGTTCAAAACTCGGTTTATGCGGCAGCGGGGTCTGGGGCTAGATTTTCGGCGTCTTACATTTCAGGGTTTGGTCCGAGCACGGAGGCTGCAGGTTTGCTGGCTGGCACCAGTCAATCTCCTGGTATCATCCCTTCGTTTGGTAGCTGGTGGGATCGCAACATCCGTAAGATCACTCAAGATTCCACAGCGGTCTCATCAATGAGTGAAATGTCTGACAATGGATGGGCGTGGATGAACACGTTTTTTATGCCTGTCCTAAGTATTTTTAGATGGGATGAAGGTGTCAACCCTCTTAATCCTATGCAGCATATGATAGAATTTGGTAACCGGCTCATGTTTACTGGTTCTACTACGTATATGGCGATTGCAGGGGCTGAATTGTTGGCTACTGCACCTGGGGAGGCCGTTAAGGATTCTGGCGTTCCTGGAGTTTCAGCTGTTGGTAGTCTTATCAATAGTGTTGTGGGGTCGACAGTAGGTGCTGTTGCGGGCATTGCTAAAATTTTGGCGTTGGCAATTATCGCTGCTGGTGCTGTTCATGCTTACATTTTGCCTATGATTCCTTATGTGATGACCGTTTTCTTTGTCGGGGGGATGGTTATCCTTACGGTAGAGGCTCTGGTAGCGGCTCCTATATGGGCGTTTTTCCATATCAGAATGGATGGACAGGATTTTATTTCCGACGTCCAGAAACCTGGTTATATGATCGCTTTTAACTTGTTGTTGCGACCTGCGCTCATGGTTTTTGGTTTAATTCTTAGTTATTTGGTGTTTGGGGGAATGGCTTGGTTTGTGGAAGCTACATTTTTTAATGTTGCCGAAAGTATGGCCGCATCAATGGGGGTGGGCCCCATTGGCCTCCTCGTCATGATTGTGATGGTTACTTATATCCATTACCAGTTAGCCATTAGGGCATTCTCGTTGATTACCCAGGTTCCTGATCGCGTTAGTCGTTGGTTTGGTCAGGGGGGTGAGCATCTCGGTGAAGAAGATGACAGTAATAAAACGAGTATGCTGCTTGTTAACCAGTCCACAAGCCGTATTGAAGGATTGGCTAGAGTGGGCGGCGCAGTTAGTGCGCTTAATCGCTCTCCAGGTGGTGGGGTTCGTGATCGAAAGAGTATTCCCAAACCCAATGGGGATACGGGAGAAGGTTCTTCAGCTTCTAAAGAGAGTGGAAAACCAGAGAGCTAAAAATGGAAGAGGGGGGGGATTTTATCCCCCCCCTCTTCATTTGGCTTGATGCCGTTTTACCTTTTGTTTAAAAGGTGGTTTCAGTTTTTCGACGAAATCGTCGAATGCCTTGTGGTAAGGTATATGAAAATTAATTTCTGGATCCCCATCAGCGTATTTTCGGCCGGTTTGCTTGAATAGTTTATCGCTGACAGGTACCTTCTCTTTCAGAGCTTTGATTTGAGCTTTAAGACCAGCAGTATGGGCCTGTTCGGTTAGAAGGGCTACTTGCAGTTTCTGGATGGTCTCATAGGCACTATCCAGTTCATTATTTTTGCGGTCAACAATCTGCTGCGCCTGTTGCTCAGTGCGGCGAATTACGCGACCAGCGCCTATTGCCATGCCAAGTTCGCCATCAGTGATCATTGAAATCTCCTTTGGGCTTTCGCCCTTTGCTACTTATATTTAAGCTGTTGCCTGTTTATTGGCAACGAGATCTCCTGAACATGACTAACAAAGGGTTAACACCCGAATTTGTTGCCCTTGTCAGTTAGCTATTGCCTTCGATGGACAGCCCATCCTGATCCACCTGGATTTCGAGAGAGGGCTTTTGGTGCTCTTGCAGATACCAGTAGCTTCCCCCGGCAATGATGATGATTATGAGAATTGCGATGATGGCATAAAGTGCAGAACGACCCATGGGAACCTCACTTTGTTTTCTCTTTGCTCAGACAACGCAAAGTGGGGGCTGAAGTTTCATTAAGGCGTCAGAGTTTGGCACTTGTAGGTCTTTGTGCTTGCTCCTGGAATTCCATAAATTCCGGGGTGGTTGCCGCGGTGCTATCCCATTCCCTGTTGATGGCGGGGATCTCGATCCAGTCCAGGTGTTTGGCTGCTTGTTCGAAAATGCCGTAACTGAGATGTCCCACATTGCCGTGGGTATCGTCTTGAAGGAAATCATGGATGATGATGCCATCATACCCCTGTTTCTCAACTTCACGGAAGAGTTCGAGATTGTGATAGTCCAGATCCATAAGATCGCCCTCGCGGCCGGCGGCATGGTCATAAAACCTAAGATCGCATGCTGAGGTGATAAGAAGCCTGCCAGGAAGTTTCCAATCGGCTGGCATAATTTCGGTGACCTCATCGTTGTTTCTGGCGAGGACTGAGACAATCCCATTGGTGTCGAAGGTGTAGCCCTTATTCTCCAACCATGCTTGAGCTTCGCTGTATGATGGCCATCCTTGAGGAAGAACCCAGGAGATCAGTCGACCGAATTCGTCCACTTCAACGTCAGCGGCTGGGCTGCCCATATTTTTGGCAACGAGATGCCAGAAGGATTGTTCAGCTGGCTTGATCTTCTCTTGTAACTCATAGGCGGAGGGCTGGTACCCAATCAATTTCAGGCCGGCTGATGGGATGTAGCTTTGAGCAATGCGCGCATCCTTGGCAGTCCAGAGCACACCGTCATACGTGCCTGGTCGAGGTGGCAATTCGAATGTTTCACAGGTTCCATGGAATAACAAATCTTCTGTTTGCCCATCAGAGATTGCGTCCAGGATTTTGCTCATGATTGTTTCACCTCATTTCTTTTGATGATACGAGGTTGTTAAGAATGGATGAAGCGCTTCCCTTGTGCATTTCTGACTTCGAGGGTTTATTCCATGGTGTCGATTACCGATCGATTCCAGTGAAGTAATATCAGAACGAAAACATGCCTCCCAAAACTGCTCCTATCGAGAGAACTCCTGCTCCACCGCGTGTACGGGGTGTTAAGCGCCCGCCATTGAAGAGGGTTTTTATTGGGAATTTCCTTGATAAGGGACGCCGTACACGGCGTCGACTTAAGACTAACAGTGATGTTTCGAAATTCCTTGTAGATCAGGCACTTCGTGATCTTGGTGGCGAGCCCATCCTTGGGCCCAATAGGGAAACGGACGAGATGATTTCCCGGATGATGGCGAGCGAGATTAATGCCGCCATACATCGTCAGGGTAGCAAGAGCGCTCGGAATTGGTATACAGGGGCGATCAGGCGTGCCATTGAGGTGGTGGGCTTGATGCATCCTGAAATAGTCGATCACGATGCGGCCAGAGTTGCAATGCCGGGTGTCTTTGATGGATCGTCGGATGCGCGGACGGTATTGTTCTGCGCTATGGCTATCACCTCTCAAAGCGTTCCTGTGCATGAAAATATGCGCTACGCTTTGGAACAGTATCGTTATTTTTTGAATAAAGGACGCTTTGAACCAAAGGGGTATGGTGTCAAGGGTTCGAGTATTCGCTTTAATCTGAAGCGGTTCAATCAGTTGCTCGAAATCTTTGATGGGCGCCTGGATAGATTGAAAGGTTTCCTGGATGCTCCGTTCTCCATGAGGGAGTTGCGGGCTGCTGGTGAGCGCAACGGCATGAAGATTGGCGGCCAGGAAATGGCAGATGAGGTTGTAAACGGCTCTATCATCTTCGGTCCAAAGATTGGTGCTTTTTATCAGAACCTTCGTGGAAATTATTCCCCTCTGACGATGGACCTTTGGTTCTGTCGCACGTGGGGGCGATACACAGGCACGTTAGTGCGAGACGATGTTTCTCCGGCGCAGGTAGAACGCCTGGTGAGCACTCTTAGTAAGGACTCCCTGGAGTTTTCTCGTTTAATGGAAGCCGAGGGCATTAAAATCGACCTCGATGCGCTTGATGATGCAGAAAATGAGGAACTTCTTGCGCTGTGTCGTCGTATCCACAAGTTCTGGGAAGTTCGACGTAAGGCGTTGGTTGAAGCCGGATTTGATAACCGGCAGTGCTCGCTTTTCAAATCGATGCTTGGATGGCCTGGGGCGTCTGAATCAATCATCAAATCGTTGACTGGAACGGTTGATGCTCCGACTTCAGGCGGCCAGCGGCGTTGGATGCGGAATGTCATGGGGCGCTGTATTCAGATATTGAAACGTAATGGCATTTCGATGACTGTGGCCGATGCCCAAGCTATTTTGTGGTTTCCTGAGAAGGATCTCTACGACCATTTGGCTAATCGTAAAGGAGGTTCCTTGACGGTTTCCTATGATGAAGCAATGAGCGATATAGCGAGGGAAGAAGGAGTGCCTGAAGCGATGGTGCAGCAAGCGTTGCATTTGGCAACGGCGGCTGCGAATGATTGTCCTGAGAATGCGATTGACGATTCTGTCGACATGAAGGAAGAGGTGCTCGAGTTCGATGCAGCCACAAACGTCAGGATTGGGTGAGGCCGTTCCGATCTCCGTCGTTCCATTTGATTGGAATGGCGATGATGTTTTGATCGTTGCACTGATTATCGCCGTGCCGCTTTTGCATTGGATCGGACGAATTGTTGCTCGACGTCAGCGTCGCACTCAGATCCAGGCTTCGGTTAATTCCCTGCTTGACTGGTTGTCTCAGCGTTTAGCTGGAGAAGGCGCATCCAGAATTGATGCTTTCTGGAAATCTCCTTCAGGAGAGATGGTTGTGGAAGTTGTGTTTCCTGGCGTGGGAACGCTGCAGTATCATGGGTATGCGGGAGAGGCATGGCATGAGGTCATCGAAACTATTCTGGATGGGCTGGCTTCGATAACCCATCCTCCTGATCTAGACGAGGCTCTGGATGAAGAAGCTGCTCCTGCTCCGATACCAGTGCAGGGTTGGTGGGATGTCCTGGGAGTCAAAAGGGATGCCCCATATTCAGATGTTCGGTCGGCCTATCGGGTTCTGGCCAAAGAAAAACATCCAGATCATGGAGGGAGTGACGAAGCTATGGCGGTTCTCAACTCTGCTATGGATGCCGCCAAATCAGAAATTTCGGGGAGAATGGGATGACTCACAGGAAAACGCATGTCTCTGGTTTAGCTGATATTCTGGAGAGGCTTGATCGTCGTGTGAACGATGATTCCATGGATCCACTGATAGAGGGTGAGACCCTGGCTCGCCTGTTGTCGGAGGTGGATGGGTTGTCAATTCCTGCTAACGAGTTGTTTCAGGAGGGGAGATCCGCAATTACGAGGCGATATTGGAAGAAGGCCTGTGCTGCCTACTTTTTTCTGCGAGGACGTGATTTGGAAGAGGAAATCGACGTTGCAGCTGCCCCGTACCCGCGTTGATTTTCTTTATGGATACCCCAACTTCATTCTCCTTGAAGTTGGTGCTTTTCTGGAAGTTGTGCGACGTTTCTGATGAAACGGAGAGACGGATGCAGGACGAGTATTTTATAGAAAAGCGCGTGGTTCCTACGGGGATTGGGGACATCATTTGCCACGCTGTTTCAGAGTGGGATGGTGACGCTGTATTTCCGATACCAGGGATAGCAAAAATCCCTTGCCGTATCGCCAATATGAACGGCTGGATAAGCCTCTCTGTCGAACCCAGGAAAGATTATGAGCGCCCGGTTACTGCCCGGGAGTACGCCCTGGATCATATTGTGAGCTTTTCTGATGCCAAGGGAGTATGCATCGGCTATGTGTTCTTGGAGGATGATGAACCTGATCATGTAGTGTTGCAGATGGCATTTAATGGCGACAAAGCCATACTCGACTCTGTAAAGACAGAAATGCTTGATCTGTGCGGCCGGCTTTTTTCTCGAGGAAATGCTTTTGTCGCTGATGTTGAAGCAGCGTTATCCCAGGTCGAAAGCGATTGTTTGTTTTATCGGGCTGCTGCGGTGCGCCAGTGTGCTCAGGAAATGGAACGAGAGGCTGTGATTATGGAGAATGAGGCACGGGAGTTTGCTGCACGTGGCAAGCTGACCTTATAGAACTCCTGGGAAAAATCCCTCTCGGGTTTCATTTCCTATAGGGCCGCGAGCTCTTGGTTCATCCAGTATTAGCCCTCTGAAAACTGCGGTTTCGATAAGATAATCTATAGGCAGAGGGATGAATCTGGCGTAAAGGGCGATGACTGTGGAGAGGAATGCTTTGCCATGGGGAGCATCCCCTGCCATGACTTCCCTGATTGTGGCTAAATGTCCGATTTCATGTAAAAGCGTAGGCTTGGTGCGCCCCCAATCAGCGATCTCTATCTCATGTGTTCGCATGTTGGCTCGACAGGAAACGTTGAGGGGAAGGAAGCGGATGCGGGGTTCGCGTATGCCAAGCAATCCACTGGCTCGCCTAGCCAGCTCCTGCGTTTCCTGGCGACTCATGACGGCACCTGGGGTTTTGCTTTCGACAAAAGCCCTCTCCCATTCATACAGCCTGTGCTGCTGAGGGTCATATGGAGGAGAAGGGTCATTTCTGGGCATTATCTGTCCTTGACGGCTCTAGCCAAGCTTGTCGTTATATTCATCATACATAGTTGGTTTCATAATAGCGAGCCGCAGAGTATTTGACACGAATCGTGTTTTCACGTTCCTTCCATTGGACTTTTTATCCGATGGAGAGAATTGATGACGCCTAAAGATCTGCAGGAGGTAGTTGCGGAAGCCCTGGATGTTCCGATGCCTACTGTGTCTTTCCATGCTCGACGTCTTCGGGAGGGTGGTTTCCTTACGAAGGGTGGTCGTGGTCGATCAGCTCCCAGTATGAGATCGATTGATGCAGCCCGACTTACATTGGCGATTTTGGCGTCAGAGACAACATCGGATAGTGCGGATGTATTGCACGCTTTCTCAGAATTTCAGCCGCTACCTTCCGGGTGCGCGGGGAAGTTTCTGGAACACCTCGGAGGAGATTCTTTAAATGCGTTAACCGCGGTGGAGATGCTGTTTAGAAATCTGGCTGGAGGAACGTTGGCGGCATTTATCCGTTCGATTGATTCCAGGGCGGATCTGGCCAATGGCTTGTATATGGGCATCCGATTGCGCGGTGCGGCTCGGAGCCTCAGTATTGGGTTTAGCGACAACCTGCAGGTTGGCCAGTGTGTATTCTCTGAAAACGCTGGCGGTCGATCTCGAGGGTATGAGCGGGTTCACCGGGTATTTGGTGATTCCTTGATAGCTATCGCATCAGCTTTTAATCGCCCAAGCTCTTGATGTTAAGGGCTTTGCTTAAAGCCAATTGCATAGGAATCACGTGTTTACTCAGATTGCGGATAACATGAAGCATCAATGGTGCGTTTTGCCTGAGTGACACCTTCGAGGTCGTAAGTCTGCACGGTCATACCTGCCGGACCCGACCAGGTTACTCGCAATTCCTTGCCAGCCATCAGAGCGGCAACGAGAGCATCTTCCCGATCTCCAGTTTTTACGTATCCGTTGCCATTGTAGATCAGGAGCTCGAAGAGCTTGCCATCTACATCCGCACGGCCGGCGAGGCCATCGGTGTCTTCCAGTCCTGAGACGATCGCAATAGCATTGCGAGCCTGCTCAGCAGGAGTATGTTTGATGGAGAGGTAGGCCTTTGGGGTGTTGAGTTCCTCAATGGCACCATCCTTGGGGAAAAGGATGGCAAAGCATGATCCATCTCGAGTCCAGGTCTCCCAGGATCTTGATGCAGGCTGAGCCATCGAAGATATGGTCGTGATGGCAAGGATAGCAGTAGCGAGAAGGAGGCGCATGGGCGAATCGTATCCATGAATCGTTCGACTTTCGATGGAATGCTAATCGATATCCCCTGAAAATCCAGTGGACGGAATAGATATTTTTTCGTTTGTGACGTGAGTTATGTGATCACACCCCTTGCCAGGGGCTGGTCTCTTGCGAACCAGGGAGGCATTCTGCTGTGAACTATTGAGGCACAATCTAAATTTGGAGCTTCCCAGCATGTATACAATGGAGATCGAGAAGCTCGAGCATGGGCTTTTTACCCGGGATGGTAAGGAATATTCCTTTGCCAGCATAAGTGGTCGTGATGCCGAGGGGCGTTATGCACGCGCTTCGTGCTATTCTCCTCATGCGGAGGCATTGATTGCATCGATCGAACGTTCTTTGCAGCCGGGGATGGATCTTAAGTCAGCTCGGATCATGATCGAGCTCGACGGCGAATGGACCAGCCGCAAGAAGGAGGGGTACCCTAGACCTCTTCGTTATTATAAATTTGGGAAGTTCGAAATCCTGACTGGACCTTCGGTTGTGTTGCAGCGGGCCATCAAGGATGGCACCGTTGCTTTGCGTAATGCGGGCGCAAGCTTGAACTCCGGGGATGTGAACGCTGCTTATAAGGCGTTGGAATCTTTTGTTGCCGTCCTTACCTCGCAGCCGGCACCGTCAGTTGATCATGATGACATTTTCGATCCCGCTTTGGTTGCTGATGGGATGGATGAGGTGGAAGCAGGCGAAAATCCTGAAATGGAAGCGGTTGCTCGTTTGGCCGCTTATGATGCCCGGCATGCTCCAGCAGGTCGTCAGGATGCTGCCATTACGGTCTTTGGCGGAGAGGCGTTGAAGGAGCCTGAAGCTTCTGAAAAGACTCCCGTTGAAACCATTGCTGAGGAGGATATTCCCTTCTCAAACGATGAGGCAAAAACTGAGACCCTCAAGGGCGACAGTGTAGGCACTGATGAGGCACCTGTTGATCAGAGTGAAGCAGTTGCTGAAACGCCGGCGGAAACTCCAGCTCGGCGTGTAGGCGGTGGGTTCTCTGTTCGTCGCCCACCAGCCTTGTCCGCGACTGCCAGGGCGGTTGCCGCATCTGAGCCGTCTGGCTCAAAATCCACGGCTACGACTAAACCTGATTCTTCCAGTGAGGCTGACAATACAGCTGTTGAGCCTCCTGCCACGCCCAATCGTCCTGTCAATCGGCCACGCTTGGGCATGGGTCTTGGCCGCCGTGGATAGCCGATATTACCCTGACCTCATGGAAAAGTTGTATGAGGTCAGGGATTTTTTGGAGATGCGTTGGCGAGAGCGGGCTGACGAGATGGGTGTCAATCCAGACCCTCTTTCAATTGGAATGTGTGGTTTCAGCTGCGCTTTTCTCTATCGTTTGTTGCCAAAATATGTGGGTGGGACTTGGAAAATCCATGGAGGTATTCCCCTGGATGAATCCGGGGCGGCTATTGACGCCGGTGGCATGCAAGGTTGTGATGGTTTGTGGCATGGTCACTATTGGTTACTTTTGGAAGATGACACCATTGTGGATTTAACCGCGGATCAATTCGGTCATTCCAGGATCGTGATCACAGGCGCTGACGATGAGCGTTACCTGTCCAATTATTCGGAATCGGAGATTGATGAACAGGTAAAAACGTTTTGGCGCGCTTCTGAGTGGATGCAGGTGTGGCACCAACAGAATCAGCCAGGAACTGGATTTGTAATGAGTTCGTAAGTCCATTCCCTGATTCGTGGTTCCAACTCGTCCTTTTGCTGAACAGCTTGAATAAATTCTGGTGTTTCATTGAGCAGAACGGCTGTAAGAATCCCGTTCTGGTGTGCTCCAGTATCGATTCCTATTCTGTTTACTCGAAGTGCCGGCTGACGCGTAATGGTGTGCCCATGAATGACCAGGCGGCCGAAATCATATTCGCTATCGAGAAATTCCTGGCGAATCCATGTCAGGTCGTGGGCATTTTGTTCTTTTAAACTTACTCCTGGACGAAGGCCCGCATGAACAAGAATGTGCTCTTCGGTTTCAACGATGAGTGGCATCCTGGAAAGGAAATCGATGTGCTCTTCCGGTATGAGCTTACGCCAGTTTCCATCGTAGAGATCATCTTCATCGTTCAGGCCGTAGCTTATAAGGGTTTGTATCCCTCCGACCATGAACCATCGCTGTGCTGGTATTTCCTTTGGATACCTATAAGCTTCAAGCATCATCATGTCGTGATTGCCAAGGATGTGCACATATTCATTCCCGGCGATACTGGGTCCTTGTATGAGCCTCTCCAAAACTTGGCGGCTTTCATTACCGCGGTCTGAATAGTCACCAAGAGTGACAATGCGCACACCGTTTGTTTCAGAGCCTCGCTGTTCAAGATCCCACAATATAGTTTCGAGCAGTGTTGCCTCACCATGGATATCGCCGATGGCAATCACCGGCTTGTCTCCGGATAATGTGGTATTTCTCATGGACATGCGCGATGATCCTTTCGGAATGTTATTATCTGATTTCATGCAGTTTTTCGCAATGGAGGGAAGGATGAATGATCCAATCCTGGAAGATGAATATGTCGAGTTCGAAGGAGCGAGTGTGCGCACCAGGACTGCCTACTATCCGAATGGTCGTCGAGAGATCTGGATAGAGACGCCTGCCATTGATTCTTTATTGGGGCGTGTTCGTCGTTTTGATGGCACGCTGGGCACTACAGGTGATGGTGTGCCATTGCCGGATGCTATCGAAATTAGTGTGTTGTACCCGAGCGGTCTTTGGGGCGGAATCGATGTTACCGACGTAGTTCTGGGGCTTTCCGTCAGTGAATTGCATCTGATCAGGGATGGAGATAGTGCAACGTTGCCTCTAGCGTTGAGATGCGATGATGATTTTGAGATCGTAGGATCGTTGTGCCGTTATTTTGGGGTGCTTCCAAATTTTGATTGGCGAGGCATGAAGGTGCCAACTGATCTCTCAGATGAGCTGTTGAGGTCTGCTCAAACCTTGAGACTTGAGCAGACCTCTCATTCTTCAATGCTGATAAACCCGCTAGGTGTTGGCAGATAATCTTCAGGAGGCGCAGGAACGTCCTGTAATCTGTGTTCGAGGATTTTAGGCAACCCGGTATGTCGTTTCAGAGAGCTGGTTCGGGCGGCGGCTTGTCCGATGGCTAAGTCATCTCCAACAAGAATGCACTGGGTTTTGGCTCGAGTTACACCTGTATAAAGCAGATTCCTGCTCATGAAGTTGGCATGTTCCCAAGGGCAGACCATGACTACAACGGGGAACTCGCAGCCCTGGGATTTATGAACCGTGGCTGCCCAGCATGGTTCAATGTCTTCAATGCCCTTTTGACCATAGGTGACCTCGTATCCGGAATAGTCTACGCGGATATAATTCTCGATCTTGCCAGTCTCTTCGTCGGCTCGTTGGCCGACTTGCACGACAATGCCGACTTCGCCGTTGTAAACACCTTTGGCATAGTCGTTTCTTGTTTGCATGACGCGGTCACCTACCGTCCAATCCCGACCTTTGATGGTAATGGATCTACCATCTTCCTTTACAGGATTGAGCACGCTTTTGATGGCTTCATTCAATGCTTCGACGCCGACTACCCCACGGCGCATTGAGGCGAGAACCTGCACGTCTTTCAGGGCGTCGTATCCAAGAGCAGGAAGTCTGTTGCTCATCAAATCGACGATGCGAGCCACCGAATCTTCGGAGTTGCTGGAATGCTCGATATCAAAGCCGTTCAAATCCTCCTGATCGTCGGGCATGGGATGATCGCCACTGTTTATTCTGTGGGCAGCGGTGACAATGCCTGAATCTTCTCCCTGGCGGTGAACGGTCGTCAATCTTGCGGTGGGGACAATCCCCGTAGAGATCAGGTCTCGTAGAACCTGACCAGCTCCAACAGAGGGTAGCTGATCCACGTCCCCGACGATGGTCAGGCCAGTTCCCGTAGCGATTGCCTGGATGAATTCTGCAGCAAGTTTGGTGTCAACCATGGAAAATTCATCGATGATCGCCCAATCTTCTTCAAACTGATTGTCTTCATTGTAGGCAAACCCACCGATTTCTCCGCTGAACTGAAGCAAACGATGCAGCGTGCTGGCCGGCAGTCCAGATACCTCGGAAAGCCTTTTTGCTGCTCGACCAGTTGGTGCCCCCAGCATGACCTCCTTGCCGAAAGACTTCAGGGCGTTAACGATTACCTTTTGTGTCGTAGATTTACCGGTTCCAGGGCCACCAGTGATAATACACATGTTATTGGTCAGGGCGATCATTGCGGCATCTCTCTGGCTTGGGTCTAAAGAGATACCCATTCTTTCCTGAGCCTGATCAATGGCCAGGGACGCTACGTCCGAGGGGAAAGCCTCCTGACCCATCAGTCTGATGATATGGTTCGCCAGGTCATGTTCGGCTCGGTTAATACCGACTGGTGCTGCCAAGCCAGTGATCTCATCGAAGAGAACACGGCCACCGTCTAATGCTTCATTGACCATTCCCTGGACAAGCTGGCGATTGAGCCCCAAGAGACGGGTGGCTTTGTAGACGAGCTCTTCGATCGGCAAGCCGCAGTGCCCATCACGTGCTGTGGCTTCTTGTAGAGTGTACGAGATGCCAGCCTTGATTCGATTTGGAGAATCGTTGGGATGACCGGCGTTACGCCCGATCTCGTCAGCTTTTTGAAAGCCAACGGTTTCGATCGTTTCCGCCAGTTGCCAGGGATTTTTCTCGATCAGTTGCTTGGCGGTCATACCATAGCGACGGATGATCTTGGTGATGGTTCCTTCACCGATCCCCAGACTGCCAAGATAGGCTACCAATTCGGGCTGCATTGCATTGGCGGTCCAAGCATCGGCAATAGCCTGTGCCTTGGCTAGCGGTATCCCGCATTCAACCAGGCGCTCTGGCTTGTCGATAACCTCGAGAACATCGTCTCCGAAATATCTGGCAATTCTATCACCAGTGGCCTTCCCGACGCCTGCTACTGATCCCATTCGCAACCAGGCGGCTACCCCCTTTTTATCGGTCGGCATCTCCTGCATGATCAGTTTGGCTTTGAAAGTCTTTCGACCTTTGTAAGTTCCCCATTCTCCCTTAAGAATGATCTTGTCACCAACATCAGCTTTAATGGGGGAAGTGATTTGAGCAGATATCTGTTCTCCTTTGGTTTGAACCGCATAAACCCGGAAGCCATCCGCTGTTTCGTAGATGACTTTTTTCACTTTCCCTTTGATCTCGAGCAGGGAAGGCTCGGAAGGAGATGGGGCAGCTACAGGCGTCGCCGGTTGTGGTGTGGGCATATCGTCGAGCACGTCGACTGTCACAGCGTCTGGAACTGCTGCCAGCCCTGTTAGTTTTCCAAGCCCTCTACGGGGTTTGGAGGCTTGAGAATTTATGGAGGTCGGCGCTTCTTTCGGAGATGCCTTCAGCGGTAATAAAGGGTTTACCGGCCGGCGTAGGCGCAGCCGAGCAGCAGAGGCAAAAAGATCCTGTTGAGGCGTCTTTTCCTGCTGTCGATTCAATTTTAATCCAATGCGGCTCAGGGGTCGCTCTTCGGACATGCGCGATTCTCCATCTGTCCTATTCGGTATGCCTTGTGATTACGAATGCTGCAAGGGGAAGGAAGGAATTCTAGTGGATACACTGTATTTTTGCCTAGATGACATCTCAATGACGAAGAACCCTTGTCTATTCATGCTATTGGGACTTATCTTGCGGAGGTTAAAGGAATCACCTAGCTGGAGCTCCAGATGGTTCGCGCAATTTTGGCCGTGATGCTGTTCATTTTTGCTCCTGTAGCCGTGCTCGCCGCATCCTGTGACGGGTATGACGTGAAATCTTTTCTCATGGATTCTCCCTATCTGCTAAATCGTATGACGGTTGTTGAAGATAGAGGGACTTCTGGCCTTTCTCTTGTACATGACGATGATCCAGGAATTTCGGTTTCGATTGATCTGTCTGCTGTAGATTATCGACCTGTGGTGCGGCGCTCGGAATTTCTGGAGATGGTGGCTAAACAGCAGGATGAAAACATTTCCTCGCTGGAGAGGGAAGGGCGTCTGCAGATTGAGGGTGGGGTTTACCCTTATGACCCCATTACCTGGTTTGTTTCTTCTGTCGATGTAACCCGCAATTCGTGGCTTGGTGAAATGCGGACAGCTGTTTCCCAGAATTGCGATCTTCTTATTTCTTGGGAGGCGTCGACTTCTCCGGCGCTCGAAGGTCGTGTTCAAGAATTCAGGGCAGCTATCGATGTTTTGCGCTCTTTTGCATCACGACATGTGGATATTCCTCTTTTCCTCAAGGAAAACACTTCTCCGCATGGTATTTTTGCTTTTCTGACGGGATTGGCGGCTCCATTGCTTGCGGCTGCTTCACTGGGTTACGTCCTAAGCAATATGCGTCTGCTTCCTCGTCCCGGAACGGGGGCGAGGACGCTTCTGGTTGCTAGCGCCCTTGCCGCGGGTGGCTCAATGTTTCTACATCTTTCCGCCATGGGGGATTCCTTACAACCGTTCATTGTCTTTCTCCTGATCTTCCTAGCGTGTACAGTGGTGGCGTGCTTGCTTGCCGCCATGTTTCCTTTGCAAGTTCTTAGTTTGGCGGGTTTCTGCCTAACGCTTGTTGCAGGTCTTACCTTCGGCAGCGCTACCTATATGGATTGGCTTCTTGGGGTTGGCATTGGATATGGAACCGCGTTTTCTCTTCTATTGCTGGGTATGATCGGGCTATGGTCTTGGCAATATTTTGAGGTTACGCGAGTGCGTCGTCGTACCACACGGTCGGTTTGATACTGAGAATGATTCCTCGTAACCCCTATACCGTTCTTGGTATTCCTAAAGGTGCCAGTCAAAAACAAATACGTCTTGCTTATCGTAGCAAGGCAATGGAGACGCACCCGGATCGGAACCATGGCTCTCGTGATGCCTTCGATGAGGTGCAGGCAGCTTACGATTTATTGCGCAATATGGATGATGAGCATCTGGCGGATACGACGCTTGTAGCAAAACCTGTAGCCACTGCTTTTGATTCCTTTTTCGATGCGATGGATCGTCATGGGCGTAGACCTACACCGCCGGCACCTGCTTCTACGGGGCCGCGAGGTGAGCTTCTGGTAGAGATATCCCTTGAGGAAGCTTACGCTGGTGGGCGCCGGCACGTAACTCGTGATGGGGGGATGTGTGCCCGGTGTAAAGGGCATGGACGAATTAAGGCTCAGCGTCCTCAACCCTGTATCGATTGTGGAGGGGTGGGTTACGTCATTGCCGCTCAAGGCTTCATTACAGTCAGGAATGAGTGCGCTTCCTGTGCAGGAACAGGAAGATCCTCTACCTGTTCCTGCCCCGATTGTGCAGGTCAGGGTAAAGGTGATGGACTCGAGGTAGATATCGAAATTCCTGAAGGGTGCCGTGATGGCTATCGCTTAACGCCAATTGGATTGCGAGGTGTCCAGGTTGTTATCCGGGTTAAGGAGCACGCCATATTTTCTCGAGAAATCGTGGATCTGCAAACCGTCCTCGATATTCCGTTATGGGACGCTTTGCTCGGTACGACATTAAAACTGGATGGCGTAGACGGTGAAGCGCTGGATGTAATTGTGCCTGCGGGATCCTGGCATGGTGACAATATCAGAATTGAAGGCCGTGGGATGCCAGCTTTCTCCGGCCGAGGTGATGTTATCGTGGAACTTAATGTTCTCCCTCCACGAGATGATAAGGAAATGCGTTTATTGCTCCAAAGAATGCGAAGCCTGGGTCTCCAGCAGCCAGGTTTTCATTCCTGACTCGGATAGTTCCTGAGCGTTTGTGTTATGGGCTATGCAAGCGTTCGCGAGCGATTCAACTTCTTTCCTATCGTACCATCCCGAAAGAGCGTATTTGCCGTTCCTAGATGGTTTTGGGGACTTTCGTTTCCCTGCGGCTCCATTTTTTCTAATGAAAACCCGGAGGCGCAAAGGGTTTAATACCGGTTGAGTGCCTTTTGCAGCCAGCCCAGCATTGATGGCCTTGGCAATAATTTCCTGAATAGGGATGCCTTCTTTTACAGCCTTCGTTCGGATACGCGCATGCATTTCCTCGGTGACGTAGATTGTCACCTGTTTTCTGGATATGCGGTCAGAGGGTTTTAAAGAAGGATAGACCACGGGGAACCATCATGGATTAATTTGCTTCCATGATCCCCGAGGAAATGGCGATTGACAAGTCATTCGGAACCGCGATGGTGTTGCGATCCCGAATGCACGTTTCAAGGCTTGGAGCGACGGCGTGAAAGAGCAGCCTTCGCTCCAGCATTTGCGCCGATAACGTCCAGATGTTTGAATTCGTCTTCGGACAAACTTCCTTCCGCGACTTGTTGAAGTGCTTCGTAAGTGCGCTCATAGGCACTATCACCAGAGAGGCGGGCGATGGCCTTAGCTGCCTCGGGGCCTTTACGCAATAGGTGTAGCGCACCCTGTTCAGCCAAGTGACTCATTTGAGTGCCAAGCTCTTGTGCGAGCTCGGCAAGCTCTTTAGCGGTCTCTGAGGTCAGGCGTGTAGGGATAGCCTCGTTTTTTGTTTGTTTGCTGCGCATGATCGCGTTAGCAGCTTGTTGGATGCTGGTTCCTGGACGTCCGCCCCGGCTCGCGGGGCGATTAACCGCAGAGGTGTTCCGTCTGTGGTAACGCAGTATCCTGGATACCGCCTGTTGAGCGACATCCGCGACGCTGTCGCCATTGATGGCAGCCATGACACGAAGTCCATTCCCGATGTCAGGACGGACTTTGAAAGTCGTGCTGTGCAGTTGGATGTTCGTCATGCATGTTTCTCCCGGGATTTGTGCCCACAGGGCTCCCGTGCATGACATTATGTGCGTGTTTGCCTATGGGCAATGGATTTGGGATTTATATTATGTGACGTGGTTAAAAGATTCCGGTGCCGTTTTGTTGGCTCGTTTTATAAATCAGGAAGAGACCTTGGGAGCGGATGATGGCGATGTGGGTATCAAGAACTCATTTACGTCGCGTGAGGGGTCGCCACCTTGGTTTCTACGCTGCATTTTCAGTAAGGAGGGTTTGACCGAATCCAGGAATTGCGCCAAGTTCGGGTTAACGCCGATTCTTCCAGAAAAGATATTGACCCCATGAGCGAAATCGAAGAGACAATTACTCCGCCCCAGGAACTCAACAAGGATTATGGCGCTGATGCGATCGTTGTCCTCGAAGGGCTTGAAGCTGTTCGTAAACGGCCTGGAATGTATATCGGTGACACTGATGATGGGTCCGGCCTGCATCATATGATTTATGAAGTCGTCGACAACTCGATCGACGAGCATCTTGCCGGGCATGCCACCAAGGTGGAAATCATTCTGGGAGCCGATGGCTCTTGCACGGTGATTGACGATGGCCGCGGCATGCCGGTAGGCATCCATAAGGTCAAGAACCGCCCTGCGGTTGAATTGATCATGTGCGAACTGCATGCTGGCGGCAAATTTGACCAAAACTCCTATAAGGTTTCTGGGGGGCTCCATGGGGTTGGCGTTTCGGTGGTCAATGCGCTTTCCTCCAGGGTCGAGGTGAAGATTAAGCGTGGCGGCAAAGAATATTTCATCGCCTTCGAAGATGGTAATGTGGTGGAGCCGCTCCGGGTGATCGCTGAGGACATCCAGGGGACGGGGACTTCTGTGCGTTTCACTCCTTCGGCTCGTACGTTCAGCAGGACATCATTTGATCGTGCAGTGGTGATGAAGCGGCTGCATGAACTCTCTTTCCTCAATTCCGGGTTGACGATTTCCCTTTTGGATGAACGGGTCGCTGAAGAACCTGTGATCTTCAAGGCAGATGGTGGCCTGGTCGAGTATGTCCGCTATATCGATAAGAACCGTGATTCCATCCTGAAACAGCCTATCCTGGCAAAGGGTAGCAGGACGATGGACAGTGGTGCGGTTATCGAGGTCGAGGTCGCACTTCAGTGGAATGACAGCTCTTACGAGAACCTTCTGGCGTTCACGAATAACATTCCGCAGAAGGATCATGGGCAGCATGTTGGCGGTTTCCGTCAGGCGATCAGCCGCGTCATCCCCGCTTATGTGAATGCTAATGTGCCCCCGAAGAAGGGTGCAAAGTCAGAAATGACGTCGGATGACATTCGAGAAGGCCTAACCGCAGTGATTTCGGTTAAGATGCCAGATCCGAAGTTTTCCAGCCAGACGAAGGATAAGCTTGTCTCGTCTGAAGCCTCTGGGGCCGTTCAGACGGTTGTCGCTGATGCTCTGCAGACCTGGCTTGAGGAAAATCCTTCCGAGGCCAAGGCTATCGTGGCCAAGGCTCAGGAAGCGGCTAGAATTCGCGAGATCGTCAAGCGCACGCGGGAACTTGCCCGTCAGGAAGGTAAAACCTCCATTGCGAGTCTTCCTGGAAAACTGGCTGATTGCCAGGAAAAGGATCCAGCGAAGGCTGAACTTTTTATCGTGGAGGGTGACTCGGCTGGTGGCTCTGCCAAGCAGGGGCGTTCTCGCACGAACCAGGCGGTGCTGCCTCTTCGGGGCAAGGTGCTTAATGTGGAGCGTGCCGGCCTGGACAAGATCTTGAAGAGTGAGCAGATCGGTACGCTGATTACGGCTCTTGGCACCGGTATCGGATCGGATGATTTCAATCCTGACAAGGTGCGTTATCACAAGATCATTATCATGACTGATGCTGACGTCGATGGTGCCCACATCAGGACGCTACTCCTGACTTTGTTCTATCGTCGGATGCCTGATTTGATCGAACGGGGCTACATTTATGTGGCGCAGCCGCCTCTTTATGGGGTCAAGAAGGGTAAGAACTCCAGAGACCGCATATATATGCGGGATCAGGAGGCTTTGGATCGATATCAGCTTGCGAAGGGACTTGATGGGGTAATCTATCGTATGGCTGATGGGGGCGAAGTCTCTGGTGACGATCTCATGAGTCTCGTGCTTGAAGCCCGGGAAGATGTTGGGGTTCTGCGCGAGCTCGACCTCAACTTTGACCGCAATGAGTTTACAGCAGCCCTCGTTGTCGTTGGTGGCTTGAATCCCCTGGCTTTCGCTGAGGAGCGCAATCGGTCGGCTGCAGCGCAGTTTGTTGCGGATCGCCTGAATCGTTTTGAACGAGAAGGGGTGCTGTGGACTGGACGCAGCACGGATGATGGATATGAGCTCACGAGGAGGCACAAAGGCGTTCTTACGACTTATTCCGTCTCAGAGGATTTGGCGCGTAGTGATGCCGCCCGGGCGATGACAAAGAGGTTTTCGGCCTTCCGCTCCCTGTATAAGGAGCCGGGTGTTTTCGTAACTTCCAAGGGGGAGATTCCGGTTATTTCCCCGTTTGATCTGTTTGGCAAGCCACGAGATTGGGGCGGCGAAGGTCTTGAAGTCCAGCGCTATAAGGGTCTGGGTGAAATGAACGCCGATCAGTTGCGTGACACCACTCTTAGCCCGAAAAACCGTACCCTCGTCCAGGTGACGATGGATGATGCCGAGGTGGCGAACGAGATCACCAGTCTACTTATGGGGGAGAAAGTTGAAGGTCGACGGGAACACATTGAGACTTTCTATAAGGACGCAGATCTCGATATTTGATGGCTATCTGTGTGCGCATTGAAACATAACCCTGGTTTAAGGGCCCCGCGGATCATCTGCGGGGCCCTTCGCTTTGGTCGCCCACCAGGGCGGTGAAACATGGCTATTGGGTCGGGCGCGATATGGAAGGTGCTTTACTGGCGGGAATAGGCGATCGCCGCCGCCGTCGCCTTAGCAGTTCCGCGTGCCGCAGCTTGAAGTCTAGTCATGGACGATATAGCGGGGCTGGCGTTTTGCTTAGCTAAGCCCTATTTTTGTTTTGGAAACATAAATGGCGGGTACGCACCATGTTGCTTGAGAATGCTGCCAAGTACGAGAAAGCCATCAGCTCGGCTGGAGAGCGGGCCATGCAGCTGGCTAAACATGCTGGTGCCCCGGTCTACTATATGGACGCATCGATAGGAGAGGGGATCATCCGCGAACTGCCAGATGGATCCCGGCAGCGTGTGGAGATTAGAGGTGGCGAAGACGTCGTGCTTGAGGAACTGGACGTAAGCTTTCGACTATGAGGAATGGTTTCGTTCCCACTTGCACCATTCTTGCAGGGGCTAATCCGCGCATCATTCGCGGGTCCTTCGCTTTACTCGCCCATCAGGGCGGTGAAGATCGGGTCGGTCTGGTTGATCGACCTTGAGCAGGGTGTGTGCATTCAGCGATAAATGATTGCGGCAAATACGGCTGCCCCATACTGATTCAGTTTTTTTTGCAGGATAACTGTCTTCTTTCCTTGGAAATGCCTTGGAAAACCTTGCGTGACGGGACAGAATGCAGGGAAAGATGCTCCGATTCGCGGAGCCTAGGAAGGCATTGGAATGGGTTTGCTGAAGAAAAACAGGGAAGTCGATCTCTCTAACGTTCGTTTTGAGGTCAAGGGCGATGAGATTGATATTGCGGATCTGAATCGAACCATGCGTGGTCTGATGACCAGTGTGGCCAAGAAATTCCAGAAAAAATTTGGCCACCTGCAGCACCCTGAAACGGGGGAGCGTCCAACGATTGTTGTCGTGATTCCTGATCCTTCCAAACCTTCGGTTCAGTGTCGTTTGGTGACGGATTCTCAGCCCTTACGCGAATGGCTTAAGGGTAAGGGGATCGTCATTGATGAGGTTGTAGCCGGTCAGGCCGGATAAGGAGTTACATCATGACGGCAGCCACAGCATTCGGAGTTCGCTTGCCTCATCACCAGGACATCAATCACCCTGGCGGGATAGTGCGACTCGATCAAGATCACATCGGACGCATTGTTTGCAGGAAACTGGAGATTGCCGCTGGCGTACGAGCTCATGTTGTCGTCAATGCTGAAGAGATTGATGTTAAAGGGCACGTGGACGGTAAGCTTTATGCCGGGCGGATAACAATCTTTGAATCTGCTTCGGCTGACGGCCTTTGTAGAGGTCGTCTGGTTCAAGTTGCCGGCCGGATTTCGGGAATGATACATGCCCGCCGCACGGTTCTCCGTGACTCTGCTCGAGTCGCTGGCGCCGTGGTGTCTGATGATCTCTTGCGGCAGGATGGTTCTGTCCTTGATGGGTATGTAGCGGTTGGTTCTGGAAAGTCGGAAGACAAGGATTCCTTGCGCCGTGCTGAAGGAATCGTGTTTCCGAGTCGACGGGAATCTTCTGCTCTGCGTGTGGTTCAGGCCGCTGAGGAACCTGTTGTCCACCAAAGTGATGACAAGGAAGAACCCCTTTCTTTCCCTGAATCATCTGAGTCTGACCTTAGTGAGGAAGTTGCCGAGCAGGCGATCCCTTATCTTATTCGTTAACAGAAAGCATTTCGTATGACCGACACACTGGAACTCCCGCTGCCGGATGGCATTGTTCGCAGGCCTTATTCCGTGGAGATGAAGAAGTCGTATATCGATTACGCGATGAGCGTAATCGTTAGTCGTGCTCTTCCTGATGTCCGTGATGGAATGAAGCCAGTGCATCGTCGTATTGTTTACGGGATGCATGAGCTCGGCATTACAGCGGGTAAGCCGCATAAGAAGTCGGCGCGCATCGTGGGTGATGTCATTGGTAAATATCATCCACATGGAGATAGTGCCGTCTATGGAGCGATGGTGCGTCTCGCACAGGATTTTTCGCTGCGAGAGCCTCTTATCGACGGACAGGGTAACTTTGGCTCCCTCGATGGTGATCCTCCGGCTGCCATGCGTTATACTGAAGCGAGAATGACGCGCCTGGCTATGAGTATGGTTCAGGATCTGAGTAATTCGACCGTCGCTTTCCGCCCTAACTATGATGGAACTGAACGTGAGCCGATTGTCTTGCCGACAAGGTTCCCTAATTTGCTGGTTAATGGGCAAATAGGCATCGCTGTTGGTATGGCAACGATGATACCTACTCATAACCTGGCGGAATCAATTAATGCTTGTCTGGCCGTTCTGGAGGATCCGCAAGTCTCGCTGGATCGAATTCTTGAAATCATGCCAGGGCCTGACTTCCCGACCAAGGGGGTGATTCTCGGGCGTAGCGGTATTCGAAAGGCATATGAGACCGGCCGCGGTTCGATTACCATGCGTGGCGTAGCCAGGATTGAAGATCGTGGACGAGGCCGGCAGCAGATTGTTATCAGCGAAATTCCTTATCTGGTGAACAAGAAGGATTTGGTTGAGAAAATCCATGAGCTTGCCAACGATAAGTCTCCTCAGGCAATTCAGGCCCTGCAGGGGATTAGTGCTGTTCGTGATGAATCCGACATTGAAGACGCTGTTCGTGTGGTCATTGATGTCAAAGCTGATTCTGACGCAGCAATCGTGCTTAATGCCATCTGTAAATACACGGCTTTCCAGTCTAATTTCTCTTACAACGCCACCTGCCTGGATAGTCGTGGGCGTCCTCGTGAAATGGGTCTTATTGACATCCTGAGCGAGTTCGTCGCATTCCGCCGGCAGATCGTGAGGGCTCGTACTCAGCATGAGCTCGATCTCAAGCGTGCGGAGCAGATCAAGCAGATTGGTCTTTATGCTGCTGTTTCCATGATCGATGAAGTGGTCGCTATCATCCGTTCTTCCGCGGATGCCGAGACTGCTCAGGCTCGACTCATGCAGATCGATGTTCCGGTGAATGACACTCTTCGGGTTATGATCGAAGAATCTGACCCGGATGCGAAGCCTGGAGAGTTTTTCCGCCTTTCGGATGTTCAGGCCGATCATATTCTCAAGTTGCAGCTGCGTAGTTTGACTGCGCTTGAGAGCGACAAAATCGTCGAGATGGTGAAGCAGCTTCAGGGAGAAATCCGCGCCTGCCTCGAAATTCTTGGCGATGCCAGGGTGCTGGATGGTGTTGTCTCTCAGGAAATGATCGAGATCCGTGAGAAGTTTGGAAATCCCCGGCTTACTTCCATTGAAGAAGGCGAAGGGGATGACCTCGACGACGATTCCATGGTCGAGCGTAAGGATGTGGTTGTCACTCTGACACATCAGGGATATGTCAAGCGCACCGAAGTTGACCTTTACCGAGCTCAAAGACGTGGCGGTAAGGGTCGAATTGGAATGGAGACAAAGGATGATGACTACGTCGTCTCCACCATTGTCTGCACGACTAGAACGCCTCTCCTTGTGTTCACAAGAAATGGTCAGGCCTATTCACTCAAGACTTATCGTCTCCCAGAAACGGGAGCGAATGCAAAGGGGCGGCCGATCGTTAATGTGATCCCGACCTTGGCCAAGGGGGATGCGGTGACGGCTATTCTGGCCCTGCCAGAGAATGCTGAGGAGTTCGCTCACAAGAGCCTGCTGTTTGTGACTGATTTCGGCACGATCAGACGGAACCGTGTTGGTGATTTCCAAGGCATGAACAAGAATGGCAAAATCGCCATGAAACTTGATGCCGAGGACGGTGGAAAGCTGGGACAGATCGTTGATGTCCTGCTCGCTGATGATGATCAGGATGTTCTGATCGCAACATCGAGGGGGATGTCGGTTCGGTATCCTGTCACCGATGTTCGGGAGTTCAGAGGACGGGATTCCAGGGGTAATCGCGCAATCAGTTTGCGCGATGGCGACAAGGTAGTCAGCGCGATCGTCTTGCCTCATACCGATGCGGACACCCTCGAGCGCGATGTTTATCTCGCTGGCGGCGTAAAGTATCTGAGTGATTCGTATCTGCGGAATGATACTGGAGAGCTTCGCCCGATTCCTGATGGTATCACTATGACCCCTGCTCCGACTGATGAGGCACCGGATCGAGTCAAGCTGACGTTGGCTCCTGAACGTTCCATGCAGATGCAGGCTGAGGAAACCATGCTGCTTTCTGTGAGCTCGTTTGGTTATGGGAAGCGTACGTCTTCGCATGAATATCGAGTTGCGTCTCGTGGTGGGGTCGGTGTTGCGGCCGCGGTTTTGAACGAAAGAACCGGATCTCTTACGGCGCTTATCCCAGTAGATGAGCATGATGGGCTTGTGCTCGTGACTGACGGCGGACAGACGATCCGGACGCGCGTCTCCCAGATCAGTGTTCATGGACGGAATACGAGAGGAGTTCGTTTGCTCTCTATTCCTGAAGGACAGAGTATTGTGGGCGTTGCGCGCATCCAAAACGACACCGACGTTGATGACGTTGTGGAAGAAACTTTGATTGAGGGTTGAACAGAATGACTGCTGCTGACACCACCATTATCGAGCTCCTTTCCGCTGCAGAGGGTGCCTTCCTGGATGCCCAGGCTGCTCGTGCCGGGATAGAGGAAGAAAAACTCAATATTAAAGAACTTGAGAAGGCGCTGGCATCAGCGAAAACTTCTTTGGCTACTGCGGAAAAAAGTGTCGGAGACGCGGATGCCGCATTCAAGAAGGCTGTTCAGCGTTTGGTCGACGCCCGTAAGGATTTGACGGCTGAAAGTGTTGAAACCATGATTTCGACCAGAGCCCTGCTTTTGACTGGAGGCAACGTCGCTGGTGCTAGTGTGCATCCGGCAGCAGCGGCCGGGAAAACGAAGGCCAAGGAGGTAGAGAGGACTCCTGATCCGGTTACGCCTCCTGCTGAGCAGAAAGAACAGATGCCGGTTGAAGAGGAACCTGCGGTTGATCAAGTTGCTGCTGCTGATGATGAGGTGGTTGCAGAAGTTGTTCCTGATGCTTCGGATGAAGAGGTGGATGCCTCTGAATCTGATGCAGAAGAAACGGATGGCTTCGATCCTTTGGCATTAGCTGGTGAGGAGCAGATTGAAGTATGGGACGAGGAGGATGCGGAGACAGAGGCTATCGAGCCTCCGAGTGTTGAAAAAGAGAAACCTTCTGCTGGTCGCACTCCGGGATCGCGTTCTAACCGTCCAGCGGCGGTCGCGGCTGGCAGTAAACCTGCTACGGAAGAAAAGCCGGTTGAAGCTCCTGTTGAACCGGCTTCAGCAGAGGATGCCGAGGCGGAAGATCTACCAGAGGTTGAAGGGACTCCCGAGACGGCAGATTCTCTTGATGATGAGCCGCCCGTGGCTGCTGTGGAAGCGGATATCCCTGTGGAGCGTATCAGCGATGATGACCTCCCTGACTTCCTTCAGGGAACCTGATCGCTTCCTTTATCGCTGGGATGATTCGGAGACAGGAATCATCCCAGCGATATCTTGATCATATTGATAGGACGTAGTGCCTTCGTCATTGGTGACGATAAGAATATCGTCGCTCCATTTCACGCTTTCGCCCACTGCTGTTAGAATTGGTCCCCAGGATTGATCCGGTTGCCGCATGAAAGCGATGATTGGACAGTTTTTGGGAGAACATAGGGTTTCTCCTGTGAGCTTGATAAAAAGCTCGTCGTAGTCATCGCCATTCACATCCAGTGCCATCCACTGGAATATCTCGTGGGCGTTGCTTGTTTCTGGAAGAGATAGCATTGGGCGGACAAATTGCCGTTCAATGGCTTCGGCCAGGGCAGATCCATCAGGATCATGGAATTCCTGAGCCAAAATAGGTGTGTTGAGCAAGGCGCAGATGGCAACGCCGGCCAGTGGTAAGAGCTTCATGGGAAGACGATAGAATACTAAATGCTCGTTAGGCAAATATGATTTCCGCCTTTTTGTTTAAATGATTAACCCTTCCTGTGAGTCATTAAGCCTGGGTTCATTTGCCTACTGGTATCGGTCTCCAGTGAGATGTATGATCCCATGAAGTGCTTCACATCCATTACATAGGAGAACGGCCATGTTTCGATATGCTGTAGCTTTGCTGGCGTTGGCCACTCTTGTCGTTGGCGTTCAAGCACAGCAGTCGGATCGTATTCCTATCTCTTACGAAACGTTGTCTCCGGAAGACCCTCGCACCTCTGGTGTATGGGATGATATGCGTAACATCATTTCTTATGGCGAATCCCATGCTCATTCTCCTGTCGAAGTCATGTTCGCTAGCTTCCCTACTTCGAATGGGAACGATTTTGTGATCCAGGTTCTGACTGGTGGAGGCACTTGTGGGTTTTATGACTGCACCACGCGCGTTGTCGAAAATGGTGTGATTGTTGCGACTTTCCAGGCTTGTGATGATTTCAGTACCCACGCTATTTCTTCGGATGGAACCCAGTTTTATGCCTGCGATGCCGTAATAGATCTTACGAAATAGCAGGTCACTGCCCGTCTTGTAGTCTGGACCCTTCCTTTCCTATCGCATCTTGCGGTTTTCTGATCTATTCTTGATGGTGAGTAACGATCCTTGCCGAGGGAATAGCATGCTTCACCGGAGCGTATTGGTTTTGGCTGTTGGTTTTGCCTTGGTGTCTTTTCCGGCACTAGCGCAGACTACGGTTCAACCTGGTAGCCAGCCTGCTTCTGGTGGACAGTGCAGCTATAACGATTATCTGGAAAATCTAGGGAACAGCGAAGGTCGCTACGACCAAAAAAACGGCAATTATTATGGCCGCTACCAAATGGGATATTCGGCTCTCATTGAGGGAGGTGTTGCGCTTCCTGGGAGCACTGCTGGAAATATCATATGGGCTCCGGGTTACTCGGAAAGCTACTTTTTGAACAACCCCTCAGTTCAAGATCGCGCTTATCAGCAATATGCTAAGACAAACTGGGGGCATCTTGAAAATGTCGGTGCCACTAGTCTCCTCGGACGCCGCCTTCCAGATGGGACGATTATCACTCAATCTAGCCTGTTAAAGGCAGGGCAGTTTGGCCCTAAGATCATGCAATCGTATGTGAACACTGGCGTTTGTGACGATAATTCGTCCGACGGCAACGGTGTTTGTGCCGCAGAATACATGAGAAGCGGATCCGGTTTTGATGTTTCGAATATTACAGGTTTACCTTCTGACGTTGATGGATCTTGCCAGCAAACGAATCCTGTGCAGGAAGAGCAGCCTTATCAGGGGGACACAACGTCGAAGACATGTATCCCAACGGTTCCCATGCTGCAGAATATTCCCTGCGCGGAATATCCTGCTTCTCTTCAGGGGTTCTGCTATCGCTATAAGCCGTTGCAGATGAATATGACGATGTGCCAGGCTGCGGAGCGCTGGGCTGAGAATGTTCCACCTTCAGGGCCACATCTGGAAAGCTGTAAGACACAGACCTTCCGGGATGGAACCAGCTCCTGGTCCTATGTGCATGCTTGTGCCAAGGCCGAGCCAGCTGTTGGCAGCCAGGGGCAGGACAATTCTAGTCAGAAGATTGTGGGTGCTGCGGACGATCCTGCTTGCTATGAGCGTCTAAAAGGAATGGGTGTGGATTTTATTCCGCTTGGTAAGATGGACATCTCCACCGGTGGACGTACCTGCATTATCCCGAATGCGGTTCAATATAGCGGAACAGCAGTCCCTATGGATCGCTCTGTTACCCTGAACTGCGCACTCGTCGAGCAGATTGAGCATTTTGGGCCAATGGCGAAATCGATGGGGGTCACCCAGTATCAGGTACTTGGCACCTTGAGCTGCCGCGGTATCAATAATAAGCAGGGTGTCAATCAGGGGAAAACCTCTCTTCATGGTATGGGTAATGCCATCGATATTAACGGTTTTCAAACCGTTGGTGGGCTAATGAGGACGAATGAGTACTGGTCGAATCCGACTAAAAAAGCTTGGCTGGAGAATCTCAAGCAAATGGGTTGCTCCAATTTCGATGGTACGCTGGCTTATAATTTTTATAAGAATAGCGGTTGGACGCACGTTCACTGGCAGGCAACGGAGGCAACAAGATGCGATCCCAATGGCTGATACCTTTCCTGGCAGTAAGCCTGCTGTCTGGATTGGTGTCTGCAAATGAGGATATGGCGCTAGAACCTGATCTCAGGGCATCCACGGAGCTAGCTGAAGAAGCAGGGTACACGATCCTGAGGATGCAGGATGGCTTCGGTTCGGCCGATCGAGCTTTGCTTGACGCGTCTCTGGTTGCGCCCGTGATGGAGGCTTTGGCTCCAGGGAGGCCATATGGGTTCTCTTTTTCTCTGTTGGATCTCGATGCTGATGGTGATGAGGATGTCGTGATCTTCATCAAGGCTGCGGGTATTGACCCTCCGAATGGCTATGAAGGACATGGTGCTCCAGTTCTTGTTTACATCCAGGACGATGGCTGGCGCCTTGTGCTTGAAAGTGGAGCAATGGCTATAGGTGTCCGGATGATGGATGATGGCCGGCGCGCTTTGGCGCTTGTACAGGATGAGGGTTTTGACGCCTATTCCTGGCAAGGTGCGGCACTTCGACCTGATTGACTTGCCACTTCGAGGGAATCATGTTCCCTTAAGAAGTGTCGATTCAATCCTGGCGAGCAAGATGATGCGTCAAAATGCACGGTTCACAATGGCTGTTTTGGGGGCATGTGCGACAGTTGCTCTTCTGACAGGATGCACCACTCTTGGACAGAAGCCACAGGCTTCTTTTTCATCCCAGCAAACAGCGGGTGTTTCTCCGATGGCTGTGGATGCCGATATCCAAAGGATATTGTCGGCTGGTGGTATTCCCTCAAATGACCCCGTGGTGGCGGCGCTGCAAACTCCGGCATCTGCTTCCGCATGGGAGGCAGATGTGCAGGGAGCTCCCGTTGAAACTCCTCAGCAGGTTGCGTCTGTTACGATTCCAGGGACTATTGGAGTGGAGACGCTTCCAGATAATGCCTTGGTGGCTTCGCCTGTTACGTTCCCGAGTACGATTTCCGCAGCTACTGGAACTGCGCCATTATCTGCGGCAATAGAAGCAGAAGTCCATGACACGGGCAATCCTGTGCTAGCCCCTGGAATTACTGGTGGTAGTTCCGGGGGGTTGCCTGCATCCATGGCGGCTGGAATATTGCCGATTCCCTTGGATATGGAGGAGGTTGTTCCAGTGGCACAGCCAGTAACCAAGCCGGCACCGGCGCGGAAAATGGCTCCGGTTCCTCAGCCTCGTCCAGCTAACCTCGGGCAACCTGCTGTTGCGGCTGTTTCCACTGGGACTTCATCTTCTCCGGCGGCACCTGTTGAGGCAGCTCCTGCACGTCCTGTGGTTCGGAGATTTTGATTATCTGGCCAACCCCATATACGTAATGTAGTTGCTGATAATCTTTTTCACGTAGTCCCGGGTTTCGCGAAAGGTGATCAGCTCGATCCAGTCAACAGGATCGATGGCTCCTGATCGTGGATCTCCAAAGCGAGAGACCCATTCATCGGCTTTGCCTGCCCCGGCATTATACGAAGCGGCCATCAATAGGATGTTGCCGTTATATCGTTGGAGAAGATCTCCGACGATTTTGCTTCCTACGGCCACGTTGTAATGCCCGTTGTTGGCAACCTGGCGAAGATCAATATTTACGCCGGCGAGCTGGCCAGTTCTCAAGGCGGTTCCATCCATTATTTGCATCAGCCCCTTGGCTCCTGCAGAGGACACTGCCTGTTGCTGGAATGAAGATTCTCCTTTGATGATGGCAAGGACGAGCTCCTTCTGAACACGGGGGTCGTGCCAGAATATTTCCATATCTGGGTAATAGGTACGGTAAGGTTGGAAAATCTGAGCATTATTGCTCAAGCCAAGCATGGATGCCGACATCTGTCCGTAAAAGGTGTCTCGATATGCGGCCGCGGCTGCATACATTGCGTTGGCTTCGTTGTTTTTCCCCTGCGCTTGCAGGGTGCGCCCTAGCCAATATCCCGCTTGTGAACGACGATTCGACTGATCGCTTTTAGCAGTTTGGCTGACGCTGCCTGCCATTTCCTTGAAGTGCTCCAGAGCGATGTCTGGACGGTTAAGGAATCTGAGCGCCAGGAAACCTGCAGTGAATTGCTGATCGACATAGTCTCGACCAGCGGATGGTCTGGCCTGCATGATCATTTTATAAGCTTCGAGGGGATTTCCGCGCTCCCGAAGCATCATTGCGGCATCTCGAGTGCTTGACCAACTGGCGGCTTGTACAGGGCCAGCAATGGCAACCAGGAGTAAGGTCAAAAGGATTGCGTGGCCAATCTTGTACAGCATATCGTCCGATCCATCGAGATTCGAACGATATGCTGTCTCAATCCCCTTCAGGGATCAACCCTGTTTTGCTACAGATTGATAGCCTTGTGGCATATATAAGACCTTGTCCTTGGCGAGGTCGGGTCGAGTTTGGATAGGATGCCGGCTTCTTCGAACCTCTCGAGGATGACAATAGCTCCTTTATGAGTCACCTGCATGCTATCGGCAAGCCTGGTCGCGTTTATCACCGGAGAGCTGATAATTCGCGGGATTGAACGCTCCATACCGCTGCCGCGGCGAGATGCGATTCCTGTTGCGAATTCCTGCTCCAGCCTGGCGATTTTCAGAGAAGCCTCAAGAGAGTGTTCTGATCCTTTTGACAAGGCGTAGAGCAGATCCTGAATGCGCTCGTCTCTTGTTGGTTCGTCGAAAACGTCTACGGGAAGAGCATAATATTTGGCGATGCCCAGCAGGAGGTGAGGGGCAGCGAATGCCTTACGAAGAACGAATGGAGATAGAAGGAGCGCCATTCGTCTCGATGCTTGTCCAAACCCTTTGGTCGTCCAGATCGTGTGGAGGATATGCTCGGTCTTGTCGAGCGATGGATCCGTCAGCATGAGATCGAGAAGTTCCGCTGTTTCCTCGAATGCAGTGTCCAATTGCCATTGCCGATCAGCCCCAAGGATCATTAGGTTTGATTTGTTGGAAGCATCCCATATGGATCGAAGTTCCGCTGCTGTTGGAGTGTTTTCCCATTTGAGAACAATCCGCAGAGCCGTGGCGATATCGGCCGACAGACGAACCGATTGATCCACTGCCTCGTTCGACACTTCCTCGACATATCCGCAATATCTTATTTCGTCGGTCAGCCGCCCTTCCCTGGACGCAATAGCCATGGCTTCTTTCCGGATGAACCATTCCTTTTCAGGGGCGTCATTTCCTCGTGCATGGAGACGTTCATCCAGGCGGCCAATTTTCACGCCGGCGATAATAGGGTCGATGTAGGACATTGATCTGGTTTCCAAAAGAAGCGGTTTTATGCGGAACCGCTTTGTACGACGGGAATGTCGCAGGCACGCATCGCTTTTGCGATGGCTTGTTGGATAAGGCGGGCTACTGATTCCCGCTTCATGGGAACAACTGATGCCTCGATTAGGCTGGCTGCTGATTCTGCCACCGCCCAAGCCAATGGTATCCAGGCTGGATTGTCGGTGAACAGCTGTCCATGTGCGTTGTCGCCATGGTAATTCTGATGAGCGAGAGCATTGAAGGCGCGCCCGATTGCTCGATCTTTTATTCCTTGAATGCGGCCGGCGCCGATGGCTGTCTGGGCGCTTCCCGGAACGATGACGTTGCCAGCAATCCGAACGAGATATGGCATAAGGTCAGCGATTGGCCCTTTGCAGCGGATTGGGTGGATGGATTGCACAATTGCAATCATATCGTCGGCTACCACTTCCAAGAATACCTCTGGGGTGGTTTGCCAGGACACAAAGGTAGAGCCGACGATAATAGCAATATCAGATGGAGAGGGCTCTTCCCCCACTGCTTCGCAACAGGCTCGCAAAATCCTGTTTTTAACGTCTCCTGAGGTGATGTAACGGCTTGCACTGTTTGCAGCTGATAGGGCAGGGTCGTACCCGAGTTTGAGGGCTGCAGACGAGCCTAGCAGGAGCGAGTCTGCGACTTCCACATATCGGCGCATGGTCTTGTGCACGTGAGGGTATGTATTCACGTCGACGAGGCCATGCGATGTGCCTCTTTCAAGATCGGTATCGATGCTCATCAATGCGATCGACAGGTTTTCTTTTGTGGTCTGCATGTGTTTCCTCAATTCCTGACTTTCATTTAAGTCATTGACTTAACTGTTTTAATTTTCGTCAAACGAAATTGTTGGCGGCATTCTATCTGTAAAATGGAAGGCTGTCTCCCCCTTCGATAACACCCTTACAAGAAGGTCGTAATGAAGTTAATACCGGCTTACTATCATTTCCTTATATTGTTTTTACCCCTGAAATTAGCGGAAATAGCCCAAAATGACGACGTCAGTCATCGAGCAGCACTACGCGATAACCTTCACTTATCGCGTAGTGCTTTTTGGCGGGTGGCGGGGGTGTTTTATGGGGCAAAAAGAGGTCTATTTTACCTGCAGTTTAATACAATGAAAGTGAAATTAATTCCATTAAACTTCATTATAAGGGGGTAGAAAACAAGAGAAACCCCTGCAAAACCTTGGTTTCGCAGGGGTTTCAAGGATTGAGGAATGTTGTGCCAGGTGCTTTGAGCTTAAGGCGTTGGCAGTATCTCAGCTGTTGGAGCCGGCTCTTGGGTGTAACGAACGGTGAGCCCGTCTCCGTGGATTGATGTCGGGCTACCCTCATTTACCTGATGGAGCGCTTTTTGCAGGACTTTCAGGCATTCATAAGCATGATGGGTGTCGGCATGAACTTGCCGAGATCCAATGCCAAAATTGCCATTACGAGGATGCCCGAGCTCGGTTTTGGCTGCATATAGCGCCTCTTTGAATCTGGCGTGTAAATTGACGAAGGCATCGACATCGTTCGACTCTTTGCCTTCAACGGATTGGATGTGTCCGTCCATTAGCAATTCGCTGAGGATTTCAATCTTACCCAGGCCTAGATGTGTTGCGATCTCGAGCCACTTCGCTACGGCCTGAGCTTGTGCTGGTGTCAGCGCTAAATGAATATGATTGCTGTCGGTCATGTTTTTCTCCATTATGGCAAATCCTCAAATTCAAGGGGTAAGGATTTGACCTTGGTTCTCTGAGCTACCACGGCTAGCTCCTGGCCTGGTTTCGGGTCGTTGACGATATATTCCTTGGATTTGAGGATTTGCCTCCATTAGAATGATCCTATTGTATCTGAGGTGATTGAAGAATACTTCAATCTTTGCATGGTAAATGCTGTCTTGCTCTCAGGTTGTGCGTTTCTCCTTTTGAATCTATCTTTCATGATGAATTCGAAACCTTGTGACCTATGGACGCCTTTGTAGAACAAGAAACAGCTTTGATGCACCCAGAGGCAGGTGCGCTGACCTTGCCTGATGACATCATTGCTGGTGCTCGGCGGATACTGGATGAGGGTACCCCGGAAAACACCAAGTTGGCTTATCGTAAGGATATTGCTTACGCGAGAGCTTGGGGTGCCTTGCGTGGCTTTGGAGACTCCCTGCCTTATTCGGTGGAAGCGATGATGGCCTTTATCGTAGACCACGTGCAAGGTCTACCCCAGGAGGTGGATCGCGCGTTGGTCGTGAATGGTATCAAGCGTGATTTTGGTCCGCCGGCCATAAGTACGTTGAAACGAAAAATGGCTTCTATTTCAACGGCACATGCTTTGGCGAACATGGATAACCCTTGTGCTGATCGTCGGGTGCGAGACCTTCTTTCACGGGCGCGCAGGGCAGCTGTCCGGAATGGCTGGGCTCCTAAAAAGAAATCTGCTGCGGCCTTAGAAATCCTGGACAGAATGCTTGATACTTGTGATGGAGGGAGCCTACACGACGTCCGTGATCGAGCTATGCTCCTTTTTGCCTGGTCAAGTGGGGGACGACGTCGGTCTGAGGTGGCGAATGCCACTATTGATCGCCTTGAAGCTCATGGTGAGGAGTTTGTTTATCGTTTGGGGGCGACGAAAACTATGCAAGATGGCGATACAGGTGCGGTTCCAGTTGCTGGCCGTGCTGCTATCGCTTTGCGTGAATGGTTGACATTACTGGATCGGGATCATGGGTATATTTTTATCGGGATCATGCCGAATGGCCGGTTCCTGGAGACCCGGATGCATCCTGATACGGTGCTGCAGGTTGTAAAACGTCGAGCCAAGCTTGCGGGGTATGATGCTTCAAGATTTGGTGGGCATAGTCTTCGATCGGGATTTATGACTGAAGCTGGACTTCAAGGCCTCGATATCAGGGAGGCCATGGATATGTCCACTCATCGAACTATGCAGGTTGCTGCCGGGTATTACGAGGCGGGATCTGGACTTAAAAATAAGGCGGCCCGGCTAGCTGGGTGAAGAAAGCTCTCCAGATTCGGTTATTTTGCTGGCAATATGGACGACCAGCACCGACAGCAAAAAGAGACTGGCCGAACCAAACAATGATCGAGGCACAGGACCCTGGTTTTAGGCGGATCAGGTGATCCAACAATGATTTCGTCAATGGTCGGATCACCTGATTGGTCAAGGTGATTTACCTTACAGACGCAGCATTTCCATTTCTTCGTCGAGGCTATCGCGGAATGCTGTGGTTGCCGCTATCTCAAGGTCATGTAACTGGGGACCGTCGATCTCCATAGTGCCATCGTCATGATAAGAGACGCTAGCGGAGAGCCCAGTTGATATCGGGGATGGTATATCCTCGTTTTCGGGAGATGACATCACACCAGCAGATATTGTGGTTGCCGGTGCTACAGCAGTCACGAGTTTTTCACTAGGGCGAATTCCTGTTTCGGTATCCATTGGTTGAGAGGTGACACGGTCTCTACGGTAGAGATCACGGATTTCATTCAATGCCGTGTTTACTCGTTTCCCAGCCCCTTTGAAATCCATATTAGCGGCAATATCGGTCATTAATGCTGCAAAATCTTCATCGTGCCAGGAGCAGGCGATATGAGCCACTTCATGGGCGGCTAACATTGCCAATTTCTGGAAATCTGCAGGATTCCTCGGGTTGTATTTCAACACCCCGTTAGAATCGACCGGGTTTATTACCAGATAGTGCTTATCTCCTTCTTTTTGATGCTGGGCTTCAACCGTATAGTTGTTATAGGATTGGTTGAGTCGATTTATCTCTTTCGGGGCAGCGTATAAAAATCCCGTCGTCCACTCAAAATTTCTCGGAAGCGCACTTTGATGGCTGCGCATAGCTGTACGGATGGCTTCTTCACATAGAATAGTCCATGCAACTAACAGACTACGTGAGCGCTGTCCTTTGCCTGTGCTGGTGTCCCAAGTAGAGGGGTCGTTCCGCCGCATGGCTTCGCGAACTTTCCCGGTTACGTTTCCGTCTACGCTTATCCGGACGTCAGGCATGCCTTTCAATTTGCTATCGAGCTCGGCTTGAGCCTTTGCTTTATCTTGCTCCATTTTATCATGCAGGATGGCTAGAATTTGCTCCCTATCGCTTTCATCCAGCGCTTCCAGGCAACTTCTGACACGATGCACTCCGGATTTATTTTCGGCCACCCATTTGATTTTTCTGATGAGATTGGAATCTTCCATTTTGGAAAGGAAAGTTCCTCCCCGGTGGGCTTCATCAAAAAAGCGTTTCAAGATGCCATATGGCACACCACCATACCCTGTCATTTCAAGTTCAGACAGGGCGAAAGATGTGCGCTCGTTTGATCTTGTTAGCCTATTGGCATATTTACGGAATGCTTCATCGACATCTTTTTCATCGATATTTTCCAGATCCAGGGCATCCATTTCCCTTTGAGCACTCATGCTGCCTAGAGTTCCAGGGATAATTCGACTGCTTGTGTCTTGTTCGAGTGCGCTTCGGACATCGACAACTAATTGATTTTTGAGAGCTTCGTAGGCCGACGCATACGGCTCCCTGATACTGTCTCGATTTGCGGTAAGCACTTTTCTGGCCAATGCGGTATCGAGCTCAAGCACGACTTGCATGTCGGTAGAAAGATGGTCCGAGAACATGGTGGCGCCGTCTACCCGAACAATAATTTCTCCTTTGAATCCAGCTTTTTCACCTTTACTGGTGTGGACAGTGGCAAAAACCTGCTCCTTGCCCTCGGCATCAATTGCCGTCAAGACACGTTTTGAAGGGCCTCGAAGCAGGCGTTCCTTGCGCTCCTCCCCGTTGACGAAAACCTTGCAGGGCACCTGGCTCATTTTAAGGTATGATGTCAAAGCGTTCAAAAGGGAATCCATTGACGGGTTATCCCATCTATAGATGGGGTCTTCGTTTGGATCCATATCCACTTCGAGTCGAAGCCCTTGATATGGGCCTTTCTTGGCTATGGACTCAAGGAGATCCGCTTCTGCATTCATGTCTGCGATACGGGGATCTTGAGGTGACTCATTCTGAAGGTCATGTGCCATCTCACGGAGGCGCTGTATCATTTCCGTTATACTGGCATGACTGTATTCAGGACCATCCCCTTCCACAGCGCGTTCGCCGGTCACAAGGCTATAACGCACCTGGCTATAGGCTGTCAGTAGTCGAGCTCGTCCAAATCCTCCGGTTTTATCGCTAGAGTCTTTTTTAGTAGATTCTCCAGGTCTGAAAAATACGTTATCGATAATTTCTGGCGTCATGCCGCAACCATCGTCTTCAAAAACGACCCGGATAACGTCTTCAACGCTGCGGTGGCGACCAAATGATCCTTTTCCTTTGGCCGGCTCTACGGTGATGTGAATATTCTTAGCGCCGGCGTCCACACTGTTCTGGAAGTTTTCGCGCCAGAAGCTTACCAGTGGATGACTGTAAAGATGTTTTCTTTCAGCGATGTAAAAACTCTTCGGGGTTCTGACCTGACTGACTTCCATTGCGTCACCTCATTCGTGTCGCTTAACAAAATCAGGGATATTGGCAAGGGTCAATGAAGATCGGGATTTTTTGGAGGCAAGAAAAGGTCGCAGGTATAGCTGCGAGACACCTCCCACCCAGTTATTTCCACAACCATTCCAGATGAACATCGCATCGCTTTTTGCAACATTCTGGGAACCAGCTTTTGCAGATTCTCCACTTCTCCCGCGCGGAGAATGCGCACGATACCTTCATCGGTTATTTCGATGCCTTCTATGCTGTAATTTGGCTTTTTGTCGTGCACAATCAGAAGAGTGCCGTTATCGGTTATTGCTATGTCGATCATTGTGGTTCCTGCTTTTTTTTTCGTTTGATACACCATCCCATGGAGCTCGTCATTGGATTTGTGACCGAGTTTTCTCTTGATTGGATGTCAAAACCGATAAATCATATCGAACAGATTCATTAATCCTTGGTTCGTTCAATGCCGATGTCTTGGGATCGTAGGGAATTTTTGTGCCGTTCGACCTCGTTTGCGGTTGCCTCGGCCATGGGAATAGGGATGTGCGCTGTTACCAGCATGGCCGCGGAAGCAGCCCAGGATGCGATCCCGCTTCGACTAACCAATGTCAACACGAACGAGGCCTATGACGTCCAGCTTTTTGTAAATGGTGGCTGGAATCCTAATGCGTTACTTGTCTGCGACCATCTCATGCGAGATTGGCGTCAAGCAAAATCTGTCGTTTGCGACCGAAAACTATATGCTTCGCTCTATGTCGTGCAGCGGTTCTTCGCACCTTCTGAACGAGTGCGAATCCATTCAGGTTTCAGAACGCGAGAGACAAATGACCTCCTGAGATCCAAGGGATATAGCCCAGCCGATAACTCTCAGCATCTTTATGCTCGAGCTGTGGATTTTTCTATTCCTGGGGCACCGTTGCGAGATGTTGCCAAGGCAGTTAAAGCATTAGGAATTGGAGGAACAGGACTGTATCTCAAAGATGGTTTTGTTCATATGGACACCCGGGGGCGATCCGCCCAGTGGGGTGATGCTTTTTGATGAATGCTGAATTTGGAGGCTGCATTGGAAGCCAGGCTTTGGAATGCTGGTCGATTGACGCTGTTCGTGTAAACAATTGCCGTGGGTACAATCGTTTGGCAACTTCGAAAATCGGATAGCCTGCATTTGTCAACCGATGGCAATGTGGCATCCACTAGAAGCTGGAAATCAACTGGATGTGGCTGAGAGGAAGTCAACAATTATGCATAAATCTGGTTCGACATTGCCGAAATAAGGCAATGATCAGCGATGACGTATACCAACTAGATCGTTTCTTAAAATCGCAGGAGACCATCTACCATACCGCGCTCAATGAGTTGCGAGCCGGACGTAAACAGACGCATTGGATGTGGTTTGTTTTTCCACAACTACGTGGTCTGGGGTGCTCATTAATCTCACAACATTTTGGGATCAGATCGCTTGACGAAGCTCGCGCCTATCTTTCCGATTCTGTTCTTGGTGCGCGATTGCGCGAATCGACTCAAATGACTCTTGATATCGAAGGCCGTTCGGCACGCGATATCTTCGGCTTCCCAGATGATCTTAAGTTTCGCTCATCGATGACGTTATTTTGTGAAGCCGCCCTTCCTTCTGATACGGTTTTTCAGGATGCGTTGAATCACTATTTTGATGGTGTTAAGGATGAGGCGACACTCGTTCTTCTTGGTGACTTTTAAACCCCTCGCTGTCTTGTTCTAAATTCCTGACCGGCCTGTGGCTTATGGCGAATCCTATGCTCCTTATCACAATCCCTAGTGGTTCTTTGCGCTAGATCAACCATATTTTGTGTTTCCCCTTTGAAACTTGCAAACGAATCGCCCAACCTGATTCGTGATCCCAGCTTCATGTGAAGCTGCCGGCATGAACCGATGCCGGTGTAGGGAAACTCAAAAAATGTTGGCACGTATGTGCCTGTTCTGAGGGAATGATCATGCATATTGAGCGCCGCTTCACGACCAGTAACGAAGACCGTTACGCTGGAATCGAATTCCGCTCGGCCACGAGCGAAATCCGCAATCCCGATGGCTCGGTGGTGTTCAAGCTGGACGATATCGCCGTGCCGGCCAATTGGAGCCAGGTGGCGGCCGACATTATCGCGCAGAAATATTTCCGTAAGGCGGGCGTGGCCAAAGTGCTGAAGCGCGTCGAGGAGAACGCCGTTCCTTCCTGGCTGTGGCGCTCGGTGCCCGACGAGAAGGCGCTGGCCAAGCTGCCGGAAGCGGAACGCTATGGCTCGGAGCTGGACAGCCGCCAGGTGTTCGACCGGCTGGCCGGCACCTGGACCTATTGGGGCTGGAAGGGCGGCTATTTCGACAGCGAGGAGGATGCGCGCGCCTTTTTCGATGAGTTGTGCTTCATGCTGGCCACCCAGCGCGTGGCGCCCAATTCGCCGCAGTGGTTCAATACGGGCCTTTATTGGGCCTATGGCATCGACGGCCCCGGCCAGGGCCATTTCTATGTCGATCCGTTCACCCACAAGCTGGTGCAGTCGAAAAGCTCCTATGAGCATCCCCAGCCTCATGCCTGCTTCATCCAGTCGGTGGAGGACGATCTGGTCAATGAAAACGGCATCATGGATTTGTGGGTGCGCGAAGCGCGCCTGTTCAAATACGGCTCGGGCACGGGCACCAATTTCTCGGCCCTGCGCGGCGCCGGCGAAAAGCTCTCGGGCGGCGGCAAGTCCTCGGGGCTGATGAGCTTTCTCAAGATCGGCGACCGCGCCGCCGGCGCAATCAAGTCGGGCGGCACCACTCGCCGCGCCGCCAAGATGGTGGTGCTCGATATCGACCACCCCGATGTCGAGGAATATATCAACTGGAAGGTCAAGGAAGAGCAGAAGGTGGCGGCCCTCGTCACCGGCTCCAAGGTCGTCTCCAAGCACCTCAAGGCCATCATGAAGGCCGCCGTGAACTGCGAAGGCTCGGGCGACGACTGCTTCGACGTGACCAAGAACCCGGCCCTCAAGCGCGAGGTGCGCGCCGCCAAGAAGGCGCTGGTGCCCGAGAACTATGTTCACCGCGTCATCCAGTTCGCCCGGCAGGGCTATACCGATATCGAATTCCCCGTTTACGACACCGACTGGGATAGCGAGGCCTATCTGACCGTTTCGGGCCAGAACTCGAACAATTCCGTGCGTGTCAGCGACGATTTCCTGCGCGCGGTCGAGGCCGATGGGGAGTGGAGCCTGAAGGCCCGCTCCGATGGCAGCGTCACCAAGACGCTCAGGGCGCGTGATCTGTGGGAGCAGGTGGGCTATGCCGCCTGGGCCTCGGCCGATCCGGGCATCCAGTATCACACCACCATCAATGAGTGGCACACCAGCCCGGAAGCCGGTCCGATCAACGCCTCCAATCCGTGCTCGGAATATATGTTCCTGGACGATACGGCCTGCAATCTGGCCTCGGTCAATTTGCTGCCCTATCGCAACGAGGATGGCAGCTTCAACACCGCCGCCTATGAGCACACGGTGCGCCTGTGGACCATCGTGCTGGAAATCTCGGTGATGATGGCGCAGTTCCCCAGCCGGGCCATTGCCGAGCGCAGTTTCGAATACCGCACGCTGGGCATCGGCTACGCCAATATCGGCGGGCTGCTGATGACCTCGGGCATTCCCTATGACTCGGCCGAGGGCCGCGCCATTGCCGGCGCCGTCACCGCCATCCTCACCGGCGTTTCCTATGCCACCTCGGCCGAAATGGCCAAGGAGCTGGGCCCGTTCAAGGATTACAAGCGCAACGCCAAGCATATGCTGCGCGTCATCCGCAACCACCGCAATGCCGCCCATGGCAATGCCACCGGCTACGAGGCACTGTCCATCGCCCCCGTGCCGCTGGACCACGCCAATCTCAGGGACGCGAACCTCTCCGAACGCGCCAAGGCGGCCTGGGACAATGCGCTGGCGCTGGGCGAAAAGCACGGCTTCCGTAACGCGCAGGTTTCGGTTATCGCCCCCACCGGCACCATCGGGCTGGTGATGGATTGCGACACCACCGGCATCGAGCCCGATTTCGCGCTGGTGAAGTTCAAGAAGCTGGCCGGCGGCGGCTATTTCAAGATCATCAACCGCGCCGTGCCCCCGGCCCTGCGCACCCTTGGCTATTCGGAAAGCCAGATCGCCGAGATGGAGGCCTATGCGGTCGGCCACGGCAATCTCAACCAGGCGCCGGGCGTCAATCCGTCCACCCTTCGTGCCAAGGGCTTTACCGACGACAAGATCGATGCGCTCAACAAGGGGCTCGCCTCGGCCTTCGATATCAAGTTCGTCTTCAACCAGTGGACGCTGGGCGCTGATTTCCTCAAGGGCCTGGGCGTCACCGACGAGCAGCTCAACGACTTCTCCTTCGAGCTGCTGCCGTTCCTGGGCTTTTCGCGCAAGGACGTCGAAGCCGCCAATATCCATGTCTGCGGAGCGATGACGCTGGAAGGCGCGCCGCACCTCAAGGCCGAGCACCTGCCCGTCTTCGACTGCGCCACCCCCTGCGGCAGAAGTGGCAAGCGGTATCTGTCGGTGGAGAGCCACATCTTGATGATGGCGGCGGCGCAGCCCTTCATTTCGGGCGCCATCTCCAAGACCATCAACATGCCCAATGATGCCACGGTCGAGGACGCCAAAGAGGCCTATATGATGAGCTGGCGCCTGGCGCTCAAGGCCAATGCGCTTTACCGCGACGGCTCCAAGCTCAGCCAGCCGCTCAATTCCTCCATCCTGGCCGCGGCCGATGACGAGGAAGACGATGCGGTCGAAACCCTGCTGGCGCAGAATGCCGATGCGCGCGTGCCGGCCGTCGCCGAGAAGATCGTCGAGCGCGTCATCGAGCGCGTGCGCGAAAAGATGCCCAGCCGTCGTAAGGGGTATACCCAGAAAGCGACGGTTGGTGGACATAAGGTCTATTTGCATACGGGTGAATATGCGGATGGACGCCTGGGCGAGATCTTCATCGATATGCATAAGGAAGGCGCAGCCTTCCGTGCCATGATGAATAATTTTGCGATCGCCATCTCGATCGGTTTGCAATACGGAGTGCCTTTGGATGAGTTCGTAGAGGCCTTCACCTTCACCCGGTTTGAGCCAGCAGGCATGGTGATGGGCAATGACCGTATCAAGAACGCCACCTCAATTATGGATTATATTTTCCGGGAGCTGGCTGTTTCTTATCTTGACCGCGATGATCTTGCTCATGTCACACCAGAAGCGCCAGAGCCCTTGAGTAAAGGTGCTTCTGGTGGGGAGACTATCCCTGTAAGTGTCTTGCTATCTCGAGGCATGGGGAGGAGTGCAAGTGCATATTCCACGCTTACGTTAGTGCCGTCATCTTCAATGGCAGGTCAGGCATCTGCGGCAATGGCTCTAGGCACGGCGGCGACTTTGGGCTCAGTTGCTGAAGCCGTGGGGCCAGTGGTGCAATCGCTGAGGAGCTCTGGGGATATGCGTTCGGAGGCTATGATGAAGGGTTATACTGGAGACCAGTGTACTGAATGTCATAACTTCACCATGGTTCGAAATGGAACTTGTTTGAAGTGTGACTCGTGTGGGTCAACTACTGGTTGTTCTTAAGGTGGGGGTGATATTCATGAGTAAAGCCCTGACAGAAAAATCAAGATGGTCGTAGTCGCACTGACGCTGCTGCCAACTATGAAAAATCCGGGCTGCGTGCCCGGCTTTGATCTCTTTTGTAACTGGTTGGATATCAGCGCCAACCTGAGCCGATGCGGCCGCGGCAGGGATCTTCATGGGTGAAAATGGCGGCTGGAGTGTATTACCACCCTTCGATAACGAGATCTGTATCCAAAGCGAATGTCTTTGATTGTCTTCTCATGTCGGCTGCTGTGGTCTTTACTAACCCGGAAACCATTCCTTGATAGGGGGTATCAGACATCACCATCGGTGTTCCTTGAATGATTGTGGTTGCTGGCCGAATAAAGTGAAGATGCTTTTTTGAGCGGGTAACCGCAACGTAAAAGAGACGTTTTTCTTCCTCATCACCTTCGATGCCATCAGTATATGGTGATGGCATATGGCCGTTAATGAAGGAGGGAATATAAACGACATCCCATTCAAGCCCCTTTGATGCGTGCACGGTGCTCACCGTTAATGGCATCTCATCCTGAAGGCGAGAACGTGTTGTCTCGGATTTTTTGTCCAGTGCGACGTCGATGGTCACCATTCTTAGGAAATCTTCTGTCTCACCTTGGGTGGCAGCAAGGTTGATGACGTCGTCAATGTCTTTTTGTCGCCATTCCCATTCATCGCCCCATTTTTCTGCCAGGAATGGGCCGAGTTCCCGACGAACGCCTTCCAGGGCTGTGAGAGCGCTTCTTGCAGCTATAGCTACACGCAATGCAGGAATGGCGATGGCTAGTTCTTTGCGTTTCAGGGCAAGATTGGAGAAGCGACGGAGCATTTCCTCGGCGTCAGGAGAATCTGTTAATTCCGCGCTGATTTTGGCTGCGGTTTTGATCCCGATCTTCGGCAATATTGGGAGGAAGCGCAGCCAGGCGGGTTCATCTGATGGGTTTACGATGATCCGCAGAACTGAGATTACATCCTTGATATGGGCAGCCTCATGTAGCTTTATTCCGCCAGAAAACTTGTAGGGAATGCCGGCAGCTGCGAGTTTGGCTTCTACATGCCGTGCGCGTCGAGCGCTGCGAACGAGAACAGCTTGCTTTGAGAATGTAACGCCTTCATCTCGGTGTGCCAGGATGCGATCGACAATCCAATCCGCTTCGGTATCAATGTCACTAACCGACACGATTTCGGGTTTAATTGCCGCGGCAGGCTTAGAGGCGACCAGCTTGCGGTCGAATCGATTTACCATGGCTTTGTCGACGCGATCTGCCAGGGCAACGATCTCAGGAGAAGATCTGTAGTTGGTTTCGATCAAGTATGTTTTGGCTTCAGGCCAATGTCTGGCAAAATCGAACATAGTGCCGGGTGCGGCACCACGGAAGGCGTATATGGATTGTGATGGATCCCCCACGGCCATGACGTTTCCATTCTCACCGCCTAAACCATAAATAATCCTGAGCTGTAGAGCATTACTGTCCTGGTGCTCGTCCACCATCACGTATTGGAAGCGACGGCGCAGCATTTCGGCCAGCGCTGGATGCTCGACCATTTTAGCCCAGAATTCGAGCAGATCATCGTAATCCAGGATCGACAATCTTTTCTTGTAATCGAGGTATTTCCCGGAGATTTCTATAATCCAGCTCGTTAAATCACGGTATTTCCACCATTGCGGTTGCTGCAGTACCTCAGGAAGAGAGCGTTGGGTGTTGCGGGAAAAAGAAATGATCTTTCCGACTACGCTGCTGCGTGGAGTGGCTATGGTGAGAGGAGTTTCGGCGATGAGACGCTTGAAAACGTCATCAACATCTGCCGGATCCATGATTGTGAAGTTGGGTGCCAGGCCAAATACGTGATGGTTCTCACGAATTACGCGAGCGGCAACGGAATGGAAAGTTCCTCCGATCACGTCACGTGCTTCAGGCATGTAATTCCTTGCACGCTCGAGGATGGATGCTGCGGATGGGCGGGTAAAGGTGAGCAAGAGAATGGTGCTTGGGTCGACACCGCGGTAGATCAGGTTTGCTGTTCGACGAACGAGCACCGTGGTTTTGCCCGCACCGGCGCCGGCGACAATAAGAGCCGGGCCGCTCATGTGTGTGGCTGCGGCCGCTTGTTGTTCGTCGAGACCGGCGAGAATACTCTGGTCTTGCATCGGTGACATCCTCTGCTCAATCGATTCAAATTCGTTCTGCGCTGGATTAGGTGCGCAGTACCTCGTTCATATCCGATGCAAGCATATGTATTGCATTCGCCGCACTTTTGGCATCGTGTCGATCACTGGCTTCCAGCCGTTCGTCGCGAGCAGTGAGATCGAAACCATCTTCTAGTTTTGCCCAGCGACCATTCAGTGTGACGATTGGCTCGCTCGCTTCTCCTTCTATGATTTCCATGACGTCGGCGGAAAAATCATTCCCATTCCAGGATATGGTTGCCCGACGAGAACCATTATAGGCCTCCAGGATAAGGTGACTTCCTTCCTTGAAATCATGTGGAACTCCCAATAGGGAGAACAATTCCTTGCGATCAACGAACATGATGATTATTCCCGTGTATTTTGAGAGAGTGTCGTCTTAATGGAGCCATCAGATCAAGCCCTTGCCTGCAACAAGGTGAATCGATCATGATGCAGTGTAAACATGGAATCGTAGAGATTAATGCGTTGAGACGAAGATCCTTCATTATGAGCGGAGCCTTGGCCTTACTTCTTGCTAGCCAGTCTTCGGCGCAGGAGCAGGAAGAGGGTATGATCCTGCGCCGGCAAAAGCGGCCAGGTGAAGATGACAATCTTTTTTATTTTGGGCAGCCCGGGCGAGTTATCCCTGCAGGAAAGGCGACGTCAGTTTCTGTCGATGGCCTGCAAATTGTGATGCATAAACCGCTCTATACGTACAAAGCGCCTCTGGTGGTCTTTAGTCATGGTGCCTTGGGTGACCCAATCATGTATAGAGCCATCATTAATCATTGGGTCTCGCATGGTTTCGTCGTGGCCGCACCGGTGCATGATGACAGCATTTTCCAGAATGGCTTGCTGGCGCGACGGTCATCTCTTGATTCTGCCGCGGTGTGGGAATACGACAAGCTTCTCAACGATACTGAAGCCTGGATTTCTCGAGCTCGTGCTTGTTTGCGTCCATTAGACGTAATTGATCGCCTGTCCGATACGATTGGCGTTAATTTGGATATTGAGCGCCCTATTATTATTGGGCATGAATTTGGAGCTTTCGTGGCTGCCCTTTTAATGGGAGCTAAGGCGATGACTTCTGAAGAACAGGTGCTTTCTATCCCAGATAACCGCTGGTTTGCTGCTGGGCTGTTTTCGCCTCAGGGGTCGGGCTTTATGGGGTTGACGGACGATTCCTGGGAGGCGGTAGATCGTCCGCTACTGGTTGTTCAGGGAGCTTTGGAACGAGATTTTACCGGGCAGACCCCAGCGCAGAAAATTGACCCGTTTTGGAAATCGGTGCCAGGTAATAAACACTTGGCATGGTTTCCTCATGGCGATCGATTGATGTTTAATGGTAATCCTGCTGCGGCTGCAGCTCAGAAGCGTGTAGACTTTGAGAACCTACTGGCACTTACAGCCGTTTTCCTTGAATCATATGCTAACTACCGACCAGAGATATTCCAGCTTTTATCATCAGATTGGCTGGAAAGGGCTACCTCGAAGGCGGTTCAGGTTGCTTACCGCTGATCGAATCAGAGCAAATTCTCAAATTGAGGATTAGCCTGGATCAGAGACGACCAACTATTGAACCGCCAGGTCTCCAGCCGTCTTCCAGATATACTGCATGCCGGCTGGTCGGGAGAAAAACATCGAAAGCGGGACATGTGGGACTGGTGGAAGGCTGATTCCATAACTGTTCCCAGGCTGAGTCCAAAGCCATAGATTCTGGTCATTAACGGAACCGCTTAGATAACCTGTTTGATTATCCAGGCAGTTTGATGACAGCGTGGCATCGCGGATAATGTAATCTGTATTCATGTCATCGGAGGGAACAGCTACAGCGTTGCAACCGAGATCCTTCAATGCTTGAGCTGTGTCTTTTTTCCATTGCTCGAGCAGAAGCCGTTCTCCCAGATTTGTTCCCCAACGAGTTTGGTTTGGAAACCTCATTTTGTTGAAGAGTCTGGATGGCGATACGTCATAAGCGCCGACAAATTGCGGGTCACCTTCGGCAAGAGTGAGCATAATTGTGGCAAAGACGGCCGCCCGCTTCTGCTCGACCTCGCTTCCAGTATCGTTCTGGCATGACCCCATATGCAGATACCAGAGCCAAGCTTCCATTTCCTGATTGGATGGAACTTCATGAAACGGGTAAGCTGTGCCTCCAGATATGGCGGTTGCAGCATACCCGGCTGTGATTCCTGGACGTGGAGGGAGAAGGGCACAGACGGTCTTGGATTGTCCAAGATCATTGATGTAGGTTATTACTCTCGCCCAGCCTAATTGATTGGTACTGTCGGAAAGAAAACGGACATCGTCTTCACACCAATTGTCGCCCGTGGCCTCGCAAAGAGACTGCATGGCTTTATACCAGAATTCGCCCGGGTCATTGTCAACTCTCTGTAAAACAGCGATCGGTCTTTTCGTAGCTTCGACGATATCGGGAACGAATGTCTTGGCTTCTTCCACTAGAGAAGTGACCTGCGCAAAGGCAGGCAAGCTCATTAGCGCCAGCATCGCTGCACAGATCGTGGTTCGCATGGGTCGAATCCTGTTGTTGCCTTGATAGTTGAGGTTAGGGGTGAGTAGGGAATTTCACAAGATGGACGCTCTACTGGCTTTGCTGTTCTGCTGGTTGCATGGTTCGGAAAATACCGTCGTTCAGTTTTTCTTTTATGGCTTCAGCGTATGCCCGATCAATGTCAGGGGGGTCATTTTCCAGCAGTGCACTCGTGAAAGCCATCAGATTGTAAGTTGCGTCCAGTGTCATTCCGTTTGATCTATTAGCATTGTTATAACGACGAACTAGTGCTTTTCCCTCATCGGTTAAAAGTGTAGGAGGCACTTCATAACCGTGGAATTCAAGAATAAAATCTGTTGGTGATCGCCCTGACCAAGCCGATGAGTTCCATTCCCTGTTCCTGATCTGAATCAGGAGGGCTCGGTCTATCATGGCATTTACACTGGTATTTACCTGCGCGGTGGAAACTCCAAAAGGAGACAGTCCATTATTTGGGAGAAAGGCCATACAATTATTCATATGTTTGATGGCCATCATCAGGTCATTTGGAGTCATGCCGTAAAGAGGCACACCGAAGATATTTTCTGAATTATCCTGCAGATTTTTTCCTGGAGGAGTGTATTGAACAAGAGTTCCGCAGTCGGGAAGGTGAATGTCATCGACTTTCATTGCTTTTGCCCAATCCATGATCTGCTGATGCATGGCGGCTTTGGTATATACGTTTTTTAACGCTTTTCCTACCATCTCGACCCAGTCATGTGCAGAGATGGTTGTTCCAACGCCATCTCCGACTCCATCGCAAGCAGTTGCCAGGGATATGAGTTGATCATAATCCTTTTTGCGCCATTCGATGGCGGGTTTGCCGAATACGGTCTCATATTTGCTTAACGATTGGTAAATCGTATTGGGAGAAACCAAAAGCGGGAGGCAGGCGTCCCAATTGCTTGAGCCCTCGAATGTTTCTGATTGCGCTGATGCAGGGAATGCAAAAAGCGTTATGACCATGATGGCGGTTATGATGCGCATGCCGATTCTCGAATAGACTTGTTGGAAGCAAAGATATCCTTCATTGTGGATGGATCAACCATGGAGTTTGGATTCTATGCTCCAACAGGCGCTTGAAGTTGTTGAGGCAGCGCGTAAGCTCTCCCCGCGACGTGTTGAAAATGCACCCGGATTGTGGAAATTCGGGTGTGAGCCACGTCATGAAGCGCAGAGGGTGAAGGCTCTCGGAGAAGCCCTGGAAGCCTTTGATGCTGCGTCTGGTGCGCAAAATGCACCATTAATTCCGGTTTTGAGAGCGATACAGGCCGCTGTTGTGAAGGGCATTCCAATGGCCTCTATCGCGGATTCAATTGAGGCACTTGACCCTCATGAAGTTCGTGATGCCGATAGTCTTCTTGAGTTGAAACCTCAACCAGGAGAGATCGGACCTCCTGACAAGGTAGAGGATTCAAGCCCGGTTCCTAAGCCTGCTCCCCGCTTTGGCGACCCTGCGAAAGGTCCTCGTCTTGCCGATAAATACATGGCTCCTGCAGAAGATAAAACATCACAGTCGCCGGAGCTAAGATCTACCACGTTATCACCGAAACTCGTTCTGGCACCTGCCTTTGCCGCATCGTCGGTCGGGATGCGCTTGAAGCGCTATGTAGATGAGATCGGGGTTGATGCCGATGTTGCCTTGGCTGATGCCGGCGAATATTCGGCCGATGCCGAAATGGAAATGGATGCTATCGGTGACCGTCTTTCAGTGGTCCTGGGGAGACATGGGCTTACACCGAAGCTTCGTATTCTTTTGGCAGCCTATGTGAATGCCCGGAACAAGGCGTCGGCCGATCTCAACGGGGCAGAGATAGCTCCGCGGCTTGGAATGCAGGAATCCGGAGTTATGGCTCGAGTTAATGCAGAGCTGGCGCTCGTAGAAGCGAATCCGTCTTTGGCATATGATGGGTATGATGAGAATTTGGTTAGGGAATCGAAACTGCAGTTTCGCCCCCGTTGATGACTGGCCTTGGGCGAGGTAGTGGCGGTTGATCAAAATTCATTATCGCCTCTGCGGTGGTGTCGGTAGGTAGGGGGTATTGAATCCCCTGGATGGTTTTCCAGCAGGCTCTTGATGACAGGCGTGGATCTGTATCTGCTTTTCTTGTGCAATTCTCTGTTTTCAGAACAAACGCAGATGGGAACCAGTATCTGAGATACTCTATGGCAAACGTCTTATTTTCTTCTTGAGTGTTAGGTTCACAATCCATTCCGATACCTTGAGCCATGAGACATAGATCCCAGGACTCCGCGGCCGTCATAGGACCTGCGCTCAGCATTATGTATCCATCGTCGGTGGAGCGAGTGGTGGGAGTGTAGTTTTTTGCTTTTGGGTACACTGCGACTACACGTTCCCAGTCGTCCAGGACGTTTTCCATATTGTCCGTCATGTAGGTTGAGAGTCGAACCCATCCAGGTGCCGTTGCATAGCGTGGGGGGTCAGCCACACTTGGTAAGTCAATCTTGCTTTCTTGTTCCTGGTTGTTCCGGGGCGTAGGAAGGGAGATCAGCAGAGGTTGCTCTCCTGTGATGGCTCTTAAGGCAGCGTTGAGGTCAGCGTCTTCCAGAGAGCTCCCTAATGGCATGTTGGCGACGTCATGCACTGTGGTGCCTTGCCCCTGTTCGGCAAGGAATACGCATGTGGCACCCGGATATCTGAGAATGATATCTCGCTGCTTTTTCATTGCCTGGATTTCGCTCATTTTTTCGCGATAAACCAAGCGACTGTTCTGGCTGCAGGAAACAACCCATTGCGCCTCGTCCATCGTTTCTTGTGCGATGGAGGCATTAGAGGACAATGTGGTTATGGTTGCTAAAAGCAACAGGATGAAAAACGAATCGCGCATTAAGGTGATCCTGTCGAACATATGGGTTATGTGCAATGGTGCTTCTGCCTCATCTCATGGGTTGTGCCTTTCCCGGATGTGGGTAATTTCATGTGGGAATAAATCTGTTTTCTGGTGCCGTTCATGTCTCTCTGGCTAAATTTTGATCATTACGGTCTTCGCCTGGTTCTCGCTAAATCTGCGCCCTATCATTATCTGATCCTTGTGGGGGAGACTGCTCAGAACTACAAGGGCAAGGCGAAGGAGCTTGGGTTCCAGCCACATCCGGTTGATCCCCAGCTTCTGGTGATGAATGTTCGAGTGCGCCCCGATGGCACCCTGGCGCAGGGGATTGATCTGGAGCGCTACAAGAAGTCTTTTCCGCAAGCGTTTGAGGTCGATTACGACCCCTCTTTGCACTATCGTGTGGTTGGTAAAGAGGCAAAAACTACAGAGAGCGTTGAGAGCGCTCCGGTTGCCGCGGCCATTTCCCTGGGTTTTAACAAGCTCGGTCGGGAGGTTCTCGAGTCTAATGGGGAACGTTGGTTCAGAGATGAACGCGGTACAGTTCTTTATGAAAAAGACGCAGATGGGGCTTCCTCTGTGTTTCTCCGGGCTCCTGACGAAGAAGCTTTGATCGATTGTGCTGAAGGGATTGTCGAAAAGGCATGGCGCGTGAAGAGCGCTGCTGTATCTGATCTGGATCAGTTTGTGGGAAGGGTTGGTTGGAAAGGGTCGCATGAAGCTGTTCATTCTGCGATCTATAAAGCGTTGCTTCGGTGGCTTTCCCGGCGTGACCCCAAGAGCATGCGGGAGGCTTTCATCAATGCTTCCCGTTTGAGCGAAAACCTTTCGGAGGTCGTAGGGGGAGAAACGCTGCCTCCAATTGGGGTTGCTGTGCAGCGTGCCTTGGGAACTGAAGCTACTCTCAGGGGGCGCAAGGTGGAGGTGCGGAGCAACACTCCTGAAGTGTATGCGACGAATGCTTTCCGTTCATCAATTCTGTCTCTGGTTTCCGATGGAGATCCAGGTAACATTCATGCGGTTTTGGCAGCCGGCAAAATGAAGGGTACTGTATCCTCCAAGCCTTCAACTGGAGAGGTGCACGCTCTTATCCTGGATACGAATGAAAAGCTGGATTCCAAGGGGCGTAGACTCGATCTGAATGAGATTGAAAGCGCATTGCTCACCCGAGATGCAGATGGTGTCTCCATTTTTGTCCTGGATGCCCCTGCTAATGAAGATCAGCGTGTAGCGTTCGAAGCAATGAAGATGAAGCTGGCTTCGGAATATGTGGTTGAAGGTGAAGCCCATATTGATGCCGCCCTACTCAATCGAGATCGGGGTAAGTTTCTTCTTTCGGTTGGGCGGCGTCTTGATGAAGTATCAACGGATGCGTTGCCGCCTTCTCCTGTTTACGTGAGTGAATGGAGTTCTCTGTGGACTTGGACGACCGAAGTCGTGTCACAGAGGGCATCTATGAGAAAGGTCGTTGTTTCAAGCACGACCGATGTCACCTTCAATGCGGGTGAGGGGGATCGCAATTCTTATCAGACTCCATATGTGAGTGCGTCGTCTCTTGGGACGCCGCGGACGATGGTGCCTCGGAATCTCGAGGGGGCGATGCGTGACGCCCTTTCTCATATCGTCAAAATATATGGGGATGTCGACGAATTCGTCGCCAAGGAGTTCTTCTACGATAAGAACGAATTGGGGGAAATATTTTCTCCTGAACAAATTGACGCTTTGGCGTTGTATGCGCATGCGGAGAGGCGTGGACGAGGCTTTCTTAACGGTGACCAGACCGGAATAGGAAAGGGAAGATTCCTGGCAGCGTGTATTCGCCGGCGTATCATGCAAGGGGGAAAAGCTGTTTTCCTAACAGAAAGAGAAACCAATCTTTCTGATATTTGGCGAGATATTGTGGCAACGCGATCGGAGGATGTGATTCGTCCTCTGATTATGAACGCGGATGCGACCATCATCAACTTCAAGACGAAAGATGTGGTGCTTCATGGTGCGTCTCCTGAAGAGATGGAAGCGGCGATCAAATCAAAGGCCATCCCCGATAATGTCAATCTTGTGATGGGTACTTATTCTCAGCTGAATCGTGATATTGACGCTCCACCTTCTCCCAGGAAAAAAGATATTGATTCGAAGTCTCCTCCGAAGAAAAAAGACGTCGCTGCGAAACCTCGTTGGCTTCGTAGTGCAGTCGGCAAGGATGTGTTAGCTGTCCTCGATGAAAGTCATAATGCGGCCGGCGAAGGCAATACTGCCAGGAACGTTGAAGCTATCATTGGCCAATCTGGATCGGTTGTCTTCTCGTCAGCAACCTTTGCTTCGGATGCGAAGCGGATGGCGTTTTATGCTCGACTTTTCCCCGATGGTATCTCGACGGGTGAGCTCTCTTCCATGATGCAGAAGGGCGGAGAGGTCTTCCAGGAGGTCGTTTCCGCTATGCTCGTTAAAGACGGGGTCATGGTGCGGAGAGAGTTTGATCTTTCCAAACTCACTGTGGAAACTGTCGTAGACACGACTCGTTTCGAACGTAACCGGGCGATGATGGACGCTATTGCGCCCATTTTGGGTGAACTTTCCACCTTTTCCAAGGCGGTTGAACATCGTATTCATTCGTTGAATAATGCTCGAAATGGCCGGCGCGGAGCTGCTGAAAATAATGCAGCTCGTTACCGCATTTCCAGAACGGGATTTGGTTCCCCTCTTTATACAGTCAGCCGACTGTTTGTCGCGGCGCTGAAGGTGGACATTGTGGCGGATGACGCCATCAAGATTCTGGAATCTGGCGGGAAACCAATCATTCTCGTTGAAAATACAATGCAGCAACTCTTTGAGGAGTTGGCTGCGATGGACGAGGCCGAGGACGGCGTCGTCGTCGATATGAAGGCGCTGCTCAATCGTATCGTGCGTAATATGTCGACGGTTTATAAAGTCGATGAGAACAATCGGCGGTTCCGTGACAATGTCGTTACGGGGGTTGAGGAGCTGGAAGTTATGCAGGCGCGGATTCGGCGCCTGATTGAACAGCTTCCGGATTTGTCCTTGAGTGTTATCGATGATGTCAAGGATAGAATTGAGAAGGCTGGGTATACGATTGGTGAGATCACTGGCAGAACTTTGAACCTGCATAATGGACGCATTATGCGCCGCAACATCCCTAATCCAACTGAGGTGAAGAACGATTTCAATGATGGTGTTCTGGATGCAATCCTGATCAATGTCAGTGGTGCTACCGGAATCGATTTACATGCCTCCAAGATGTTCCAGGATCAGCGGCAGCGGTTTATGCTGGAGCTTCAGCCTCCTTCTGACGTCGTGCGCAAGATGCAGGCACGCGGCCGGCCTAATCGTTACGATCAGGTCATTGAACCGGTTATCCGGACTTACCTGTCTGGTCTTCCGGTGGAAATGCGTCTGGCAGCAATGGATAATGCCAAGCTTAGGAAGCTTTCAGCGAATACAACATCAAATAGGGATACCGCACAGTTGACGCGGAATGTTCCAGATTTGATCAATCCTATTGGGGATATGGTCTGTTCACGCTATGCCGAGAGCAGACCAGAGTTGATGCGGCGCCTGGGCTTTAATATTGGTGACGTGGAAAAAGCGGCCGAGACCAATTTCGAGCTCGAGCAGCAGGCTGCGGTTCAGCTTGTAGAAGAACTGCGGCCGACGCTTGAGGAAAAGAGTATATCTTCAGCAGCTGTAATCAATGATAGTTCTCGCACGGCGAATGAAATTCTTGCCCGCTTGATCATGTTGCCTGTCGATTTGCAGACTCGGGTGTGTGACGAGCTCATTGCTGAGTTCAATGCCGCGGTCGAGGAAATGGAAGCTCGCGGTGAAACTCCGCTAAAGGCTAAGGAAATGGAGGGAATCGTTCATCCCAATAAGGAAGCAATCTTTGATGGGGCGGAAATCGAAAACCCTGAATCTGTATTCCACGAGCCCTTGATTTCTTTGGAAGCCGCGTTGGAGCGTACAGCAGTTCCGATGAAGTCGACTGATTTGGCTGAGAGAATTGAGATCGGAGAGCTTGCTTCCGGGCGCGCTCAGCCTTGTATCGACCGGATCAAGGATGGGATTGAAGAAATTCTGTCTCCCTACCTCCCCGAAGGGGTGGCAAGTTTGGCGGACGCGGTTCATCGGAACATCAAGGATGTGATCACGCGAAAGGAACGCTTGGAGCGGTTTGCTGATGTTCTGGCCGAATTGCGTCCTGGAAAGGAAATTGTATTCACCGTCGATGATGCTGCGCAGTCGGGTATCGTCACCAGGATCGATTACCCTAATCGTGGCTATGAGCACGTTATGGGAATGTACGGTATTGAGTTTGCTTGCCCCAAGGACGAGAAGCCTCGAAGCATGCGTTTAACTACTTTGCTGAATGATCCCAAGTTCGAGATCAAGCCTGGCCTTGAGGCAGAGAACTATGATCAGGTGCTTAAAAAATTCGATGATGCTGTTGCCTCTAAGCTGTCCAAGATTCAGCTGCTCACGAATAACATCTACAAAGGGATGCGCCTGAATGTCGAGCATCGTCTTGGATCGCTTGTGGTCTATCGTGATGCAGATGAGGTCGTGCACCGCGGTATTTCTCTCTCAAAGCGCTACCATAGCATGAAAAGTATTCCTGTGGAGATTACGAGTCCATCAATGGCTTTTGACGCCGTTGTCGACAATGGTATCGAGCTCAATGCAGCAAGCGCTCTTGATGAGAAGAGCTTCTCCATCAGGAAATTGGCTGAAGGTTTGATCGAGATCCGTCTTCCGTACAAAAATTCACGGAAATATGGATACATCTATGATGATCCCTATTTGCTGGATATGGCGCTTTCTGGACAGGATGAGGGTCGCAAGGGGATTGTGGTGCACATGCAGTCTCGGGAATTTAAGGACGCTATCCATGCGCTCTATGGAGCCGGGGCAAAATTCTGGACTATTTCCACGCATCGGGAATGGGCTCAGGAATGGCACAATCCACGGGATGAAGTTGCGCCACACGCGGCAATGTGAGGTAAAAAAATGAATGCGAAGGCTTTGATGGCTCATCTTTCGCGTTATCGCCTGGATACGCTTTCTACGGAAGTCGGAGACGGCATTGCATTGGTTGATACTGGTGGTAATCCCGCGGTAGCCACTGTACTGCTTTTTGATGAGAATGGGTTGCCGTTTGGTGGACGGTTGTCGGGATCTCGTGATGAGATACAGGCATCTATCGCAAAACTTGCGGTTGATGAGAAAACAAAGATGCAAGAGTCCGTCCTCTTGTCGGAAATGCTGGATTTTTTTGGATTTAGGGGAGCCACTTCTACTTTTTCTAAAGATGTGGCCAGTTCCTTCCTGGTAACTCAGGAGGGGGCTGGGGCGAATAGAAAAGATGTGGAGGCTGCAGCTACGGCCTGGCTCAACGCCAACGGCATATCAGATGTTGCCAAGCGTCTGGATGAGGGGGCGCTGGATGCTTTGTCTTGCGTCAGCAAATTCAAACGATCTGCTTATGCCTTCTATGCGCATAGCGGCGACCTTGGCCGGATCAGACGGCAGGCGGCGGCCTCTTACCCGCTCTTAGCGGGAGAGATCAGTAGCAAATTGCTGGTCAAGATGGCTGTTGATCGAATGCAACCCTTGCAGGAGGTTCTCACCAAGGCTTTCGGAGTGGATGACGTCGGGGTTCCTCGCTTATCCAAGGCACTTCTTAAGAGATTGGCTAACCGGAAATTGACTGATGGAGGCTTACCCGCTCAGGTGATTATTAACGCGCTGTCTGAGATACCATCCGATTGGTTCCCGAAAGATGACGCAGAATGGGCTACTTTTCTTGACCTGACAGATACGTTCTTTCGCCGGCTGGGGCCTGATCTCGGTATGGGGGCGAAAGAAATGGCGCATGGGGTTGGAGGAAAGTGGAAGGAATTTGCTGCTCGCCTGGCAAAATCTTATGCCTGGACGCAGCCGCCAGAGGATCTTGATGAGGAGTCCAAGGCGCTTTGGAAGCCTAATATTGATGTTTCCCGGCAGGCAATGTCCGAGGCGACAGAGAATGCACGAGATGTCATCCAAGCTTTCCGGAATTTGGTTATCTTGCCTCTCGCGGCTAATGCAGGGCAGGGGATTCCGGTTTTTGTGGGGCCGGAACAATTACGCCAGGCTTCTGATATCGCCGGAAATATCCTCTATGGGGGGAAGTCTCTAACTGCGGTTTTGGAGCTTCAGCGTCATTGGCATACACAAGCGCATAACATCGCGGCAGCTGCGGGTGCTCATGACCTGGCACGGCCGAGCAAGCAGGTGGCCGAAGATGGCTGGCCTCCTCTTACCGATATCGTTTGGGCTCCTAACGGCGTTGAGATCTATCCACTTACGGATCCGAGAGAGCTCCAGGATGAGGGGGCGTGTGGACTTCACACTCCCGGTCCCGATCGGAATGGTATTGGGGGGTTGGGGCATTGTGTGGGAGGTTATTCCACCAACTGCAGAAATGGCACTTCGCATATCGTCTCATTTAGGATGCCAACAGGTGATGGATCTTTTGAACGGCTATCTACTGCGGAGTTCAAAGGTTTTTCTCCTGATAGCACGAATCTTGAATGTGCTCAGCACAGAGGAAAGCGCAATGGGGCTCCACCCAAGGAGGCGGAGGAGGCTTATGATTGGTTCTTGGCATCAGTGAGAGATTGGCAGATACCGCTTAATTACGAGGGAGTTATGACCTATCTCTCAGGGCGCCGCCGCCTGGCGGAGGAGGTCGAAGCCTATAGCGAGTATGATTGGCGCGAAGATCAGGCGGTAGCTGATGCTCTCGAGCCCTGGAGGCCATACCTCCCCAAGCGGTTTAAAGATCTTGACCTCCCTGCTTTACAGGCTTTGCCAGAATTGCGAGACCTTATCCAGGCGTTGGCACCGTCTTTTGGGTATTCGGTAAGAATGTGAATTAGACGACCCAAGATAGTTCTGGCCTCTTTTTTGAGCCATGACGATGCAAACCTCGGCGATGGAGCCATGGTATCCAGCTTTTTGGAATAGGTGATGCGCTGACGAGACGTGGACGGCCAATTCCCATGGAAGTGGTCGTAATCTGCTTTGTTTGAAGTGCGAGCATGGCGCTAAGGATGAAAGGGATCTCTTCAACAACATCCATGGCGGCGCTCTTGGCTCTTATATTGTAAACTTCGTTCCAATCCTCACCTTTTTGAACTTTCTCTAAAGCTTTGATTTCTTTGGTGAGGCCTGGAGGGATTGTTAGATCAAACAATGCCATCAATCGAAGCATGACATCTTCTGGGTTATTACTGAAACGGTTTCTTGCCAGCCAGGCGTGATTATACAGCTGCTCCAACTGGAAGGAAGCAACAGCGTATGAGTGGCGAGTCGAACCATCAGGGAAATCCCAGGCTGTTATGATCACCCATCGATTTGGATTCTTGTGATCGGCACAAATTAGTGCTCCGACATTGATGGGCTTGGCGGTTCCTGCAACCAGGTTTATGTCTCGCTGTCGTGCATGATCATGATATTCAATCCAAAGAGCTCCCTCTTCGGGCAATCTCAAGAGATCAAGATTCTGCTCGACCTGGTGAATGTTTTCTCTGGAGAGGATATCTATCATGCTCGTCATCTTGTCGTTGAGCCGATATCCTTTGGCATCAACGAGAAGCTCTAGAATGTGATCGTGTTCATAGGCACCGCGAAGGCGTGTAAGGTCAATGACAAGTCTTTCTACCAGGGGGATCAGGGTAGGATGGTGTTGCCGGATCTCATTGCTGAGAACAATTTTTGAAGTACTGCGATGCAGCCTGGCAACATGTGCAGCCAATCTCACCGTTCGTGTCCTTCCTGGCATTCAATGCAACGTTTTGCGAATGGGGCGGCTTTTCGCCGCTTCTCCGGAATTTCGACACCACAATCGATACATATTCCATCTTCGGAGGATTCCGAAATCGCTCTGCTTATCATGGTCGTGGCATTATTTATTGAGTTTGCGATCCGTTCTTCAGCTTGAATTATATCGTTCTCGTCCACTTAGGTAATGTCCCTGTATGAGTTGGATTCTCTTCTTCATTCCAATCCGGGGTGCAGGAAAGTGCAAGCCTAAAATTTGAGTTTCCCGCAAGTACCCAAGGATTGATTCCATCGTTTATGTAAATCAGTTTGACGAAACCATGAATTCGAGGTTACCGTTCTGTATACTAATATGGAGGCTTTCATGAGGCTCATCATCACAGGCATCGTTATGGCATTGGCGCTACCCGTCTTTGCAGCCCAGGCACAACAGGTTATTGATGAGGAGCGCTACTTCACTCCTCATGAACGTACTTCTCCTCAGGCCATTGGGGTTGGGTCGATTGACGGACGTTATCCTCGTCCGATGTCGTCGATTCCCAGCCTGAATATTCCCAATGGTGCCGGCGCACCTGTCCCCCTTGATCCCTTCTTGATCGGTGGGCGTTATCACGAGGGGGAGACCGCTCTTCCGTTTTCCTACCAGGTTCGGGACGCTAAAGGCCGAGCCACTAATGATATTAAGGAGCGTTCTGCCTGGGACGGAACGCAAGCGCGCATGACATATGGCAATTGAGCATTAGGCCATTGAGGCGCCTGATGTGATCGCCTCCACCGCGGCGATCGGCCGCCAGGGCGTACCTCTGGTGGCCGAAAAAAAAGGCGCTGTTGTCAGCGTTGGTTGACGAGGTAGGGCTTCACCGATGGAAGGATGAAGCCCTACTCAGGGCGTTCCGCGAAGAACTTCGACGTCCCTCGTCTTGAAATGCGGCTCATCGAGGTCGTACAACGGCGAAGTTTGGTGTTTGTCGTTTGTACCCGACACGTCCAGGCGCTCGATGCCTGCAACATCTGCTCAGATCATGTGCCTCGTTGCCTGAGGTTGAAACCCCAATTAGATTTTTATCATCAGGTTGACCATATCGTTAAATGTCATACCGATGATGAAAAGAATCAGAAATAGAGCGCTGACCTGATGCATGTAGGCCAGCGCTCTATTTCCGACAGGACGTCCCTGTATACTTTCCACGATGCAAATGATCAGTTGCCCCCCGTCCAGGATGGGGATTGGGAGCAGGTTCATGACTCCAAGATTGATAGAAATCACAGCCATGAGGAGGATGAACATCCGGAAATCAATTCCCAATGCAGCTCCGCTCATTTCAGCGATTCTGACGGGGCCTCCCATCTCCTGTATGGATCTCTGGCCGCTCATGATCTGACTGATGGCAATTACAGATCCTCTGGTTAATTTGTAGACGTCCTCGGCCCCGATCATCAGGGCTTCACTCACCTCCACGGGATGATATTCAATTTCATTAGAGGCCTGTATACCGATTCGACCGACCGTTTGTTGACGCCCCATGGTGTCCACGCTTGTTTGCTGGGCAGTCACAGAAATTTCCAGTTCTTTTCCGTCGCGAAGAATCAGGATGTCCAGTTCCCCTAGCGGATGAAGGGATACCTCATCAACGATGTCAGCAAAATCGGTTGTCCGCATGCCGTTAATGGAAATGATTTCGTCCCCTGGTTGGATGCCGGCGATATCGGCTGGTGTTCCGCTTTCGACTCCAGAGATGACTGGCGGAATGTAAGGCTTTCCATTTATTGCGTAAAGCGATGCAATAAGGATCATTCCGAATAGAAGATTTAGGGCGGGGCCGGCTGCGATAACAAAAGCTCTATCTCCCGGGCTACGAGTGTCGAAACGCTCCCTTTCGTTTCGTTCGCTTCCTTTCCCCCCATGAAACTTGACGTAGCCCCCAATAGGCAAAAGCTTGATATGCCAAGTGCATCCATCGTGATCCTGATGGCTCCAGATAGTTGGTCCAATGCCAATGGCAAAATCCGATGCGGAAACTCCAATTATTCTGGCTGCGTAATAATGCCCCCATTCGTGAACGGTTAGCAGCACGCCCATGAGGAGCATAAATGCCGTTGTGTGGAAACCAATGGCTATGATTATGTCCATCATGATTTTCTCCTCAAAATCGCTTTCAAAGGTAACGATTTTGCCTGATAAAAACCATGATGGATTTTTCAGTTTCAGAGTTTGGTTTGTGTTGTGTCTTTCGAGAACACCATGCAAGGTTCCCGGTATAGGATGCAACCACTTGGACGTGTTGAGATGACCCGCACCATCAATCTGGATCTCACGGATTACATGAAGCGCGTAAATGAGGGCATGTTGTCTCTCGTAGGGGTTTCCTATTCTGAGGTTGCCAAAGATATCCATGGTAATGTGGATGTTATTCGCACAGCGTTCGAGGTGTCAGTCCCTGCCGAGGATTTCATTAGAAAGACTGTAGCAGCCCAGGGATTCAAAGAGCGAGCTGCACTTGCCGATGATGCAAGAGACTTTAATTTGCGGCTGGCGGCTTTGGCACTTTTTGCCAGGGTGACTGATGGCTGGGTGCCATTACACGGAGGCGGCGCCATCTTTGCGGATGGGGTGGAAGCCATTCACGCGATTGTTCCTTCCAAGGATGAGAACGGCATCTGGGGATTTGAGGGACGTCGGGTGTCGAGTGGAGAGCTTTCCTTCGATGGCGTGTTCATGCATGTGTCTCAGGACGCACATTATGAAGTTCTTGGTGGCGGTGTTGATATAAGTGATGCCGCCGCCGTTTTTGATCGTGATTTAGTATCCACTCCTGCAATGCGTTGATCAGGGTACCAGGCCATAGGTTTGTAGATCATTTTCTAAAGATGGCGCCCCAGGGAATCGTTCAATTGTGACAACGAATCCATCTCTATCCCTTGTGGCCTCCACCAAATTTCCATTTTGCATGCCGGCTAATATGTCTACCGCGGCAGCTGCGCCCTTACCCTGAATGGATAGCCTGTAATCCACCCCGCCTGTATATTGATTCTGCCTATAGGCAATGATCTCTATTGCTGTTGTGGGTTGTGTGAAATTCTGTACCCCAGCCCCGTTAAACAGCCTTCCAATGGCTTCTATACTTCTTTCTCTGGATTCTTGGACATCTGCTTCTGCTGAAATGGCAGTCCATGAAGCCTGCCATCCTTTCACATACCCTGCGATGGCAATGTTTTGACCGTCGTTAACAATCAAGGCCAGGGCTGGAGCACCATATTTTTCGAGAACTACCTGCATTTCATCGACCAGCATGCCATCAATGGCGGCTGGCGTGATTGATCGGCTATCCTGAGTATCCCCCATTAAAGTTACGATTCTCATCCCGTCAATGATTCTCGGGACGCGCCATGCTCGAGACCACTCGTCTCTGCGATCCCATATGACAAGATTACCGTCGGTGGTTCTGCGGGCTGGAATGGCCATAACCCATTGTGGGCGCGGTAACCCTCGTTCCCATGCGCTATTGGGCCACGCACCAGCAGCGTACCCTTGCGCAAATACAGATGGGGTCAAGCTGAGCAGAATAGTAAATATGAGAACGAGTTTGTGCATGGGTATCAACGAATCGGGTGCGATGCTATTTTGTCTACGCATTGCAGGATGGGTTCATGCTGTCTAGACGTTCTTTCATATCTGGGGCTATTGGCAGCCTTGTCACCACAGGTCGAGCCTTCGCCTTGGGCGGTTATGGAGCCTACGGCTTATGGGATGCCATCATGGCGATGCAAGGAATAGAAGAAGGGGAAGGGCCTCTAGTCAATATTCTGGTCGTCCGAGGGTGTGACAAGTCCGGGTTGGTTTGGACTGAAACAAGACGCTATTTGGGCGTTCTTCGTATTCGTTGGCTGCCAGTTTATGAGGGGCATGAATCCAACAAGGTGTTCGTGGCTGCCGCATTGGCGGATAAAACAAGCGCGACATTGTCTCGAGTGGTTCTCGATGACGACGAAATGGTGGACGTTGGTGAAGAAGATATCGCAGCTGCAATGGCTCAGGAACGGATTTATTCCGGCCGAGTGGCTCGTCTTCTTTGGGAGTCGTCAGGAAGACCGCCGGCGATGCCAAGCTATGTCTATAAAGATGGGACGGGAAGGGTAAAGGTCATAGACGGAGCGTTGCGCCCAGAGCGTTATCTTGACCTGGCCCTGGAGGCGGGTTGATCTATTTGTTTTGTAATGTTGATTTCGTGGTTTGGGCGTGTGGAGTTTTTTTAAAACTCGTATTCACCACTGGCAAGGACGGCTCCTTCAGCATATCGAGCCGGACACACGGTTACCCCCTTTCGTGCAATAAACTCCTTTATGAGGTCTTCATTACTTCTTGCAGGAGGCTGTTGAGAGCGTTTCTTGCGTGATCGACTGCTCGTATTGTTTGATCGTGAAGCAGTTGTAAAAAGAGGGAGATCGTTGACCTGTGACATTTGCCATCCTCATATTCGTCATCGAATCGCCTCATAGGGCGATGGATTGATAACAAATTTGATTCGAATATCAAACGAAATATGTATCAATCCATCGATCGAGAATCGGCGTCGGTGATTTTTGTGCGTGAAGCCATTTGAATTCTTGGTTAATGTAGGTTTTAATCCATGCATGTTACCTGCCTCTGGAGATGATGGATGGCACGTGAGGATACTCGCAGTCGGGGTTTGAGATCTGCTAATGAGGTGCATCAGGCGAATGCGATTCGCGATGCTCGCCCGCTCCTCACGCGAATTTTTGCCTCGATGCATTCGAGGAACACTACTGCCCCTGTGATCATGGTCATGGGCTGCATTGGTTTTGTCTTTCCTGCAATAGCAGATCTGATGCTGGTGTTTGCGGTGCTCCTGACGTGGTGGGCACTAACACGTGAAGAAGATGTCCCTCTTAAAATTCCGGCACAGGCAAATACGAAAGATCCTAAAAACGGCAACCGCATCGGTGCCGGGATTTTTTATTTTGGTAATGACCGGGTCTCCGGAAAACAGCTCTGGCTGAATAATGACGACGTCCGTCAGCATATGCTCGTAATTGGCACTACGGGATCCGGTAAAACCGAAGCACTTCTAGGATTTGTTGCCAATGCTTTGACTTGGTCGTCAGGCTTTCTGTTTTGTGATGGTAAAGGTGATGTTAGCTTGTGGGCGAGCGTTTACGCGCTGGCACGATTGTTTAATCGTGAGGATGACCTTCTCGTTCTCAACTTCATGACCGGCAACCAGGATATCGGTGTTTCGGGTGGCAACATCATCTCGAATACACTGAATCCTTTCTCCACAGGTTCCTCTGATGGCCTGACGCAGATGGTCGTTTCCTTGATGGATGACGCGGGCGGTGATGGCGCAATGTGGAAGGGGCGTGCCACCGCGATGTTTACTGGGGTGATGCGAGCGCTGACCTGGCTGCGAGATGACGATGTTCTTGATCTGAACGTTGGAACGATACGTGATTTTCTTAATCTCAGAGCCATTATCGACCTAGGTGACCCTAAAAAGTATCCGGAAATGCCCACGCCGATCCGCCAATCGGTGAGATCCTATCTAACTTCTCTTCCCGGTTTCCAAGAGGAGAAAGGACACAAACAGGCGCAAACGACGCTGGATCAGCACGGTTATCTGGAAATGCAGTTCACCCGCATTCTAGGTTCTCTGGCAGACGTTTACGGCCATATTTTCTTCACCGAGGCTGGTGAGGTGGATATGTTTGACGTCGTTTTGAACCGCCGTATTTTGGTGATTATGCTACCGGCCTTGGAAAAGGCGGGGGATGAAATTGCAAACCTGGGTAAAATCGTTGTTGCCAATCTTAAGGGCATGATGGGTGCGACTCTGGGTAGTAAGATTGAGGGTACCTGGGAAGAAATTGTTGACAACCGGCAGACAACAAGTCCGTCACCTTTCCTCGTTTGTTTGGACGAGGTGGGCTACTACACCGTGGACGGCATGGCGCTCATGTGTGCGCAGGCGCGGTCTTTAGGGTTTGGATTGATCCTGGCGTCACAGGATATTCCCGCTATGAAGCGCCTTAATGAAAAGGAAGCGGCCTCTATTATTGCCAATACGAATACCAAGATATTCATGCGCCTTGAGGAAATGAACGAGTCCGGAAAATTGGCGCAGGAGTCTGCGGGTAAAGGTTTGGTGAATCGCTCCAAGGGATTTTCTGGTCGTGTTGGGGAAGTGGGCGTCAACTGGAGCGATAGTATGGAGGCCGGCTTTGAAGAAGTCGACCGTGTTAACCTCCGCGACCTGAGACGTCAGGAAGCCGGTGACATGACGGTTATGCATAAAGATTATGTAATCGAAGCTAAATCTTTCTATGCAGACCCGAAAAGCTCTCTGGATAGGTACAGAGAGAATTTTATGCTAGGGGCGAATCATTTCATTAAAGTTCCCAAGCCCAGTCTTTCAGATATCGAGCAGGCCGATAGAATTCCAGAAGTTTTTGAACATCTGCTAGATATTAATTTCTGTAACCGTATGGCTGCAGAACAGAAATCGATTGCGGCTAAGATGCAAACTTCTCCTTCCGCAGACGAATTCGGTGTCGCGTATTCCGGTTTCTTGGCATATCGATCTGCCAAGCGGGGAGCAGAAATCATGGAGGCGGTATGTGCTTCCATTGCTAATGTGGTCAGAGCCTCGAACAATCTTGGCGATGCTTTAAATACGCAGATGGCGAATCGTTCTGCAAAGCTGACTCCGTTGGTGGAAATGACGGATGTAGGCGATGCAATGCCTCCTGGTGGTAATTTCTTTGAGGATATGGGAGGCGATCAAAATCTGGCCTTCGAATTGCTTGATGATGAGTATCCCGCTCCTGAAGAAGAAGCTGTATCATTTTCTGAAGAGGCACCATCTACCCCGGTTCGCAAGGCTAACGTTTTGCCAGTTCCACACGGCGTTCGTATTGGCGGGGCTCCGATGAATGACGTGTCTACGGATGTTGTTCAGAACGACGCAGTTCTTAGAATGTATGCGGATTTGGATTTCGAAGAATCCAGAACCACCACTGAAGAGATAGACCATCGTATCCAGGAGGATATTGGATCTCTGGCTGAAATTGATTTTGACGATCTTTCAACTGCTGAGACTATTGATAGGGCAGCGGCCGAATCAGAAAAGATCAGGGAAAAACCAGCTGAAAATTCGGAAGAAGCATTGATTTCTGGCTTCTTGCAGTCGCTTCTGGACACTCCAGATGAGCAGGAGGGATCAAACTAAGCACCCTCGATTCGGGGCTATATCGGAAGCTAAGGAAATCGTCTACGGAAAATGTGAGCGAGTTTTGCTTAATAGGGGGCTTGCGTAAATCCTCCTGATCCCGGATGAATGAGGCCATTCAGAGGCGGCCATTTGGCCGTTTTCTTTTCATAGCTGTTGAGGGCGATACATGTCGGGTTCCGTGTCCTATCATCTTTTCTCGCAGACTGATGTTCGGTTCTGTATCGTAGGCTGGAATGCCGATGAAAACGAAATACATGCCGCCAAGGTGGAGGAATTGCGCCAGTATGCCGGCAGAGCGATTTCAGCCGGCTTGACAGTTGAAGAGGTCAAAGCTGATCTTCTGGATGCTTCCGGAGCCCTTTTTGAAGGGGTGGATGTGGCTTTGTTGCCTCGAGATGGAAAACGGGACATGGTGACGATTGTTGCGATTGCTGCAGGGCGATCTGATTGCTTGCAGGGACGTCCTGCAGCAGGTCGTGCTGTCTATGGAGCTTGATCACAGGGCTTGAAGCTTTCCGTAGCCTACGAGACGATTGTCTATCGATTCGAGAGAGGCAATCGTCATGCGTCCAGCAATTTCTCGCCTTGTTGAAGCCGTTCGAGCTCTACGCCTTTCTGTATCGCAAGATGTTGAAGGGCGTAAGTTGGCCATTGGTGTGCCCAAAAGTAGCTTAACTGATCATCTCATCGATATTCATGACGCCCTAGCTGAATTTGATGCCGATGGTGCCCCTGAAGTCGTCGACGCCAGGCGTATGCGAGAAGCTCTTAATGAGGTATTCAGGTGGATCAAGGTGCAGGGGCTTAGTATTGATGAGCCCGCTCATCTTGTTGCTGATATCCTGGGTATTGAGGGGAAAAAAAAGTCGAATGCTTCTTATGAGATTTTGCCATCCTTTGCTCCCAAGCATGTGAGGAAACGCAAAACCTGGAAGCCGGCATTAACTCTTCCACTTGACCGCATGAAGACGATGCGTTCAATCAGTGATCATAAAAAAAATGCTGCAGTTATGGAGCAGGTTGTGGATCGTATGGGGGTTATTATCCCTGGATCCCGATAACGGCTCACTTTTGCTTGCCACGTGGATAGGGGTCTGTATTGTTGCCCTATCCGATTCCATTCGAGCGATTCCCTGAATGTCTCTTGTTTCTCCTTCAATTAACATGGTGATGCTTTCTGGCATCCTTCACGACTCCCCTCGCCGCGGCCGTTCTGCCGATGGCGGCACCATGGTGGAAATGACTTTGGTGACAGGAGACGACGGACGTTCCGTCAAGCACGCTATCCGGGTTCTGGATGCTTCCCTTGGAGAAGCTGCCTTGCTCTCTTTGTCGGATGGATCGCCGGTAGTGGTGACGGGGGAACTGGATTATGATGCTTCTGGGGCATTTGTGGCGGTGCTGGATCGAAGATCGTGTGATCTGAAGTTTGAAAACGCGGCAACTCTCCCTGTTGCCTCTAAAACAACACCGCTTCCTGGGCGTCAGTCGACAATAGCTGGGCAGGTAAAGACTCAGGTGTCGGAACCGTTGGATACTTCGATCGAGGAAAAGAAATCGACAGATGTCGTGAAAACAGAGGCATCTAATGTGAAGGAGATGCCTGCAGGAAATGCCTCTGAAACAGTGACAAAACCTGTGGCACCACCGAAACGGATGGGGCTTGGGGGGTTGCGTTCGGTTGCTTCTACCGTCGCGCGGGATGACGATGAAGCAACCGATTCGGAAGCTACACCGAAGGTGCAGCAACCACAGCGAACTTCTGCATTTTCGGGTATTGGTAGGGGAGCACAGTCGAGATCAACTACGACAATAGGGGCTGACAGTCAGGATGATGATATACCGTTCTAGCGTACGGTAACCAGCCGGTGTAAAGATAATCACTGCAACACATTGAAATATAATGATATTGCGCCCGCTTCTTGCGGGCGTTTTTGCAATTAGACATGTGAACAAAAGGGTGGGAATGTTCTGCGTGCAATTTACGCGGGATAACCACTTGATCAGCCAGGGCAATTTCTTTCGGCACACCGTCAAGTTCTGCAAGTTCGATACCGGTGAGCGCTTCGTGCTCGTCACCGGTCGGAAAGGTGTGGCCGTGGAAGAGACCACTCTCTTTACTATGTTGCATCAGCGCTCGCGGGGGCTGTCTCCCAACACCATGATGGCGCAGATGCGCGCCGTCGCCCTGTTCTTGGACTGGATCGAGAAGAAGGCCATCGATCTGTCGCAGCGCATTGGGTCAGGCGACCTTTTCACCATCGAAGAGCTGTATGCCCTGAGGGATCACTTCCGGCAGCATGCCAGTGGCAAGCTGGGGGTGGTCAGTGGTGGTCATTTCCGCAACCGGATGGTCTGGGTGCGGGATTAGAGAGGCCGCATGACCGTGCTCGCCTTTCCGTCGTCCCGGGGCAGGGATGCTCGCGACAACCTTGCCGACTATGTCGAGCGCGCCAAGGCATTGACCTCTTTCGTCCCGGTGGATTGGGATGCACCGGTGTGGCTAGACGTCGTCAGCAGTGCAACGCCGCGTCAGTCCAGTGGCAGAACCACGCAGAGCCTGAACTTCACCATCCAAGGCGGCGCCAGGGGCACCAGGCAGCAGGATATGATTCCGCAACCGCTGGCCGACTTCGCGAAGGCCTTCGCTCGACATCGTGAGGCGGAGCGGCCCACCGCGGTTAACAACCACGGTATCGGCATCAGGGCCTTTCGGCTCTTGGCGCCGCAAATGGAGCCAGTCAGTTTTGATCCTTGCCAGATGCTGCCCTTATGCGACCGCAAGTATCCAGATCGGATCAAGACCTTTCAGTTTGGCAACGGCCGTTGCCAAACCTCGTCATCGCTCCCTCGGCATGGCTTGATACACTTTATGCACTGGTGAGTTTTAGCGTTCTGCAGGCTGTTGCAAAGATGGCGCTGAGAAGGTTGGGATAACAGGAGTGGCTTCTATCCACATCGTCAACAAGGAATTCGGGTCGGGATTCATAGCCATCGGCGAGCCGGTCATGTTCCTCAAGAACGACTACCAGCGCGGCCTGCGCAACGGCTCATTGGGCGTGGTGCGGGCGCTGGACGGGGATGTGCTCGTCTGCGATTTCGATGGGGACGAGCAACGCTTCGGGCAATACGACCTGGCGGATGTCATCCACGCCTACGCCATGACCGTCCACAAGAGCCAGGGATCGCAGTTCCAACGGGTCATCGTTCCCGTCCAGCGCAGCAGGATACTCGATCGCACCCTGATCTATACCGCCGTCACCAAGGCCACCGATCAGGTGGTGCTTATCGGCGACGCCGGTGTCTTGGGGAAGGGGTGAAGGATCCGTCATTGGCGTCTCGGCGCAGGACGAGGCTACTGGCGCACCTCAAGTAGCAACAGCACTCGGAAGGTCTCTTCATCACGAGCCATCTTTTTTTTGAACATGGAAATGGCTCGGCTTTGGGATGCACGCTCGTAGATCCAGGCGTTTCGACTCAGAGAGTCGGCAAAGATGTCGTTTGATCGAAATCGTCCTTTGGCTTGGGCTCCCGCCATCCCAGTATCATTTCTGGATCGACAAGTCTCAGCGACGCGTCAATGCTAGCGTCTTTGATCACCTCCGGCTTGAAACCGCTACGGCTGAAAAAGAGATATAGGTTTCCGGTGACATGCTTTGCAAACCCGCTAGCTTGGGCATTACCCTGCAGTTTACGAACCATCCCCATGTCTATGCGGGAAGACCGCCATTTCACCTCGCCGAAGAACGCGGTGCTGTCAGGCAAGCGACCCGCGACGTCAATATCGAAGTCCTTGAAGCCCCATAACGAACCTACCTCTGAAGCTGGGACACCGCCCGTTAGTTCATCAAGGTGTCGCGCGACGTATTGACGGCAAATTTCTTCGAAGGCCGCTCCCATGAAGTCTGGGAAGCCGCGGGCCAGGATATGGTCGAAGATTTGGTCGCCGAAGCCGTTGGCGATAGCCGAACGGTTAGGGCCGACAAATTCATGCCAGAACGACAGCAGCTGATCGTTGAGCCGGTAGCGCCTGTTCTTCGACCGATCATCTGCATGCAAGGAGCGGTCCACCTTCACCAGTTCCACGACCCGAAGGCGATCGATATAGACGGATAGATCGGTAGGAGCGACGTTCAGGCGGTTAGCTATCTCACCGAGCGAGCTTCTTCCGCCGGCGATTGCGGAGAGGACGCCTGAATACATCCTCGGCTTGTCAAATTCGGTCTTCATGAGAAATTCCGGTTCGTCAAGCAGCGCACCGCTCTCCTCCATTAGAAGGTCGACCACGTTCTGACGGAAAGATTGGTCGGGGTCGCAAAGGGATAGGTAGTGGGGCACACCGCCGAAGACAGCGTAAGTCTGGATGATGTCTTCCGCGGTGTAGTTGGGAAAGAATGCAGCCATGTCTCTAAGCGGCAGTTGTGACAGCTCAAACCGCTTAGTGTTGCGGCCGTAGAGCGGGTTGCTTTCCGATAGAAGCGCTCGCATTTGGGAGATAGCGCTTCCGCAAAGCACAAGCTTGAAGTTCCCATCGCGGACGACTCCGCTGTCCCAGAACCGCTGAAGAACCGAGGGCAGTGATTTGTCGTCTTCAAGCAAATAGGGGAATTCATCGATGATGACGACTAGCCCCGGTGAGTTCTTGGCCATGTCGGCGAGGTAGTGGAAAATCCCTTCCCAGGTGCTGATGCCGTCGAGCAACGGCGAGGTTCCCGTCGCTCTGGATATCTCGTCCTTGAATCCCTGTAGGTTGATGATGGAGGGGCCGATGGTCGCCTGGAAGTATACGTGGCGATGGTTGCGAACGGCATGTTTGAGCCAGGTCGACTTGCCTATGCGCCGCCGACCGGAGACAATGATGAGCGAGGGCGATGCCTTACCAAGTTCGGCATTCAGCTGGCTAAGTTCACGTGTCCTGCCATGGAATTTCATTTATTATAATCCTCCGTATAATAATTGAAAATATAATGGTTGGCTGAAAGTATCAAGGGTGGTCGGTTCAGATACCCCGCTTCCAGCACCTGCGTCAGATCTCCTCCTCTAGGCAGGGTTTCGACAGATAGGAACGGGAAGGCCAGCAACGATGTTCACAGCGCAACGGAAAGCTGCTCAAAAAATAGGGTGATGCTGGTGAGGGTAGGATGTGCTGCTGCTCTAGTGTACGACAACCAGGCAGCGTAAACGCATTGGAATATTCCTAAACATCCCTATTGTTATTTTGTGCAGATTGGAGGCCAATGTTGTTTAGTGCACTTTCCACTATGGTTTCTTCTGCTCCCTTAGGGGTGTGAAGCTTCATTCCGTTTTTAGCGAATTCCCTTAAAGGTGATTCCATATGTGCGGCATGATCTTTTGCTGCCTCGACTTCGGATGTTTCCTCTTTACTGACTTCCGTCAACACGGCTTTCTCATGATCGCTATGCTGGCTTTTGTTAAATATGTTCAGAATACTGCGCAGCATTATGCTGTTTCCTCCTGTGGGGCCGATATATTCAAGGGTAAATGGCGTAGATCAGGAGATGGGAGCAAGGTTGGGTGACTGCTCATGGAGAGCATTTTTTCAACATGTCTCCGGAAATCCTGAAGAGCTGCTTCTGCAGCTTCTTGCCGGATAAACACCTGGTTGATTCCGCTTAAGGATTCCATACGATCATGTCCTTGGGTGTCTACATGGTCATATAGAAAGCGTCCTCGAGTGATTGCGAGACCGTATCGAACCTGAAAATCAAATGGGGAGTCAGCTGGTGCTTCTGCATAATGTTGCTCGCTGATGCGATCTTCCCGAAGAACCGCCGGCTTTTTTGGAAAATTGGCCGTGTCTAGAACCCAGACTGGAGTATCTAGTAATAGAACCGCAGGCACTCGCATCAATCTTGGCATCCGGATTACAGGTGGATCATAACGACCTGCCATGATGCGTTCGTAGAGTTGGATTTGACTTTCCAGGATGGCCGAAGTAGCGACCGTTCCTAAGGACATTCTACGGAAAGCGACCCATTTCTGGGCTAACCAGATGGCGATACGACGCCGCATTCTTTGCTGAGCATGGCGCAATAAAGGAAGCGTTTGCTCAGCTTCTCTTCTTGCCATGGCTTGAACGTGATCGACAGCAATTCTTTCCGAGCTGAACATTTGTCGATCCGAAAGCGGATCATCATCGACGATACGTTTTCCAGGAAGCTCATAAATAGGAGATCTCCATCCCCCAGAATGTGCGTAAGTTACCCCGAGGATTTCGATGATGTCCCGGCGGTCAACCTGGCGTGCTTCTGAGAATGGTTCTGTCATTGAGAATAAGGGAATCGTTTATTGTGATGTAGACAGACCATACCCCACGCTACTGGCGCTGCAAGATGCTTTCGCGTGGGGTAAACTGGGTCAGGCCGCTTTACGACCGAGGCCGTTCTGCTTGGCGAGGCTGGAGCGGGTTTCGGAATAGCTTGGGGCCACCATTGGGTAGTCGGCCGGCAAATTCCATTTTGCCCGATATTCGTCAGGTGAGAGATTGTAATGGGTGCGCAGATGGCGCTTCAGACTCTTGAATTTCTTACCATCTTCGAGACAGATGATGAAATCGTTGCTAACAGACTTCTTGACAGGAACAGCTGGTTTCAGATCTTCCTTCACCGCGCCTGTAGTGTTTTCACCCAAATTTTTGAGCGTGGAATGAACCTGCGTAATCAGGCCAGGCAAATCCGTTGTCGAGACGGTGTTGTTCATGACATATGCTGAAACGAGATCGACACTCAATTTAACATATTCTGAGGTATTGGTGTTCGGCGTGTCCATGATTGCCACTCTTTCCTTTGATGCGCGAATTGTTAATTCGCTCATCGTCTCTTATAAGCAATCTTGGGTTTCGTCAAAGCCCTATGTGTAGTTGATACGAATATAAGGTTAACGGGCCATTAGACGGAATTAGAGTGACATTCCCATGGACATGGTGTCTTCGAAATCTATTCTTTCAGTGATATCTACAGGACCTACTACGTCGTCGAATATATCCTCGAAACCATCAGGGATATTAAAAGCCCCGAAAGTAGCCATGCGAGACATAGCACGCGGGGAACCACGCAGGCGATCAACAGTGTTGGCCAAATCTTTGCGATATTGATGCTTTAGCTCGTTCCTGATCTCGGGAGCGACCCGGTTCAATTCAATAAAGACTCCTTCATGAGAAGCTCGCTCTTTCTGATTTGCTAAATCCCCTTTGTTTTTTGGCGCGTGTGTCTTGGCAATGCTGGCGGCGAAAGACAGAATATCATCCGCATTATCAGGCACACGCTGGGCGGCAGAGGACAATACAGCTGCCAGACAGGTTGCTGTTGCCGGTGGGTTGCGATTGTCTGCATCAGCTCGTGAAAGAGCGGCTTCACGCAAGCGCTGGAAACGCAGAACACTCAGGGAACTACCGCCAAAATTCATGAAAGCGATTGCGGCCGCGGTATCGGCGAAACTCTGTTCGACATGCCATGCTGTGTCACCCTTTAGCCTGCCGAGATATTTTGGAGCGAAAGCTAAAGCCATTTCTCTGAAAGATGACATTCGTCGCGCATCTTCCCCATCTATGGACATAGCCACTACCTCATCACGCCATGCGCCGGCGATATCTGCAGACCACGATTGCCCGGTGGCTAGGGGAGAATATGGTAGAACGAAATCAACGGATGGCACTTCGGCGCCCCTGCCGATTCTGAGAATGGTTCGGCAACATGCCGGAGTCATGCCGTCATGAAGCAGCCGTTTCAAGTCGTTCAGAGCTCTTGCCTCCCCTGAAGTATCAGCAGGGAGAATTTCATCCTTGAGTCCTCTGTCTTCCCATGGGGCGTCGACAAGCCCCATGGGGTCGATAACGTTCAGGGCAATGCCTGCGCGTTCTGCTTCAGGACCCAGAATGGACAGAGCCCAGGCAATATCAGGATCGTCCACATTTGTGGTGCGATCGATCATGCCACCAACACCTGGACGTATTGATGCAGGGCTCGTTCCGGAAAGAAGCCTTGCGAGCATGCGCGCCGTCATCTCGGGGCGACCGGATGGGATAATGCGTGCACGTCCGTCCAGAAGGCTTCGGGTGACATCAGGAACGAGGCGTATGCGCATTTCAGCACCTTCAGCCAGGTAACCGATTATATCAACGCCGATCTTGGGCGTTTCCACTCCTTCGAGAAGAACGTTTAGCTGGGTTCCGTCTGGGCGGACGACAACAAACTTATGTCCGATACGGCCTCGAACGGTTCCGGTTATGAGGAATTCGTTCATGGCGACATCCTGCCAGGTAAGGTGTAATCGGTCATCAGATCGATATCGGTCTCAACAGCGTATTCTTCAAAAATACCGTCAACATCGATATCCATCTCGCGGATAATGATGGTTCCAAGAGAATCCGCCATCTCTATATCCTGCGGGTTACTGTCCTCAAGCAGGTATTCATTTCCATCCCCATCGACGAGATGAACGCTATCTTTGCGTGCGCAAATGGTGGTGAATCTACTACGACCAGCAACACGGGCAACGACGACAGCAGATCCTTTCTTGTTCTCATTGAGAACAAGAAGGCTACCTTCGATCATCAGATGGTCGGCCATAGTCAATTCCTCTTCACGTTGGAATTAACTATGGCCTATGAGTTCGCAAGAATCGAGATCAGGTCGTCTTCGTGGTTTAAAACCCAGGCTCTATGCTTCGGCGGTATCGAGCTATTCGGCGGCGACTACCGTTTCCCTTGCTTGTGATGTGAATAGAGGCGTCATCGCTACCTGTACCTGGCGAACCCAATCGATGAAAGCGCGGATCTCCATTTTCCGCTGAAGACGATTGAAACCAGCCAGTTGGCAGATATTGTCGACCTTGTCGCCATTAGCAAGAATCTGAAGAATCGTTAGCCCATGGGCACGCCCCCAATCCATCAATCGGGAAGTGCAGTGAGGGATACTAATGATTTCGACATTGTGGCTTCGGATGAGATCCTGGAGCTTTTTCCAGGATGGAGTGGCCTCGTACGGGGCAAAACCAGAAAGACCAACGGTATCGTTGAGTACTAGATAGATATCAGCGTCTTTCCCCATTGCATCCCGGGCTTGTTCGATGCTCGCCATGGCAGATCGAATGGACTGCTCGTCTGGAATGGCAACAGTGAGAAAACGAAACTGGATGTTGTCTTCCTGAGCCAGGGACGCAACATCCTGTTCCCGCATCCAGGCCAGGATTGGGGTGGTAACGTTGGCACCGAGATCGGTTACGCTATCCATTCTGCTCCATAGCCCGTATGGACGTGCGAAATGATCAGCTACGGATACCCGACCTGATGCAGACGATCCAGGCGCGGCGTCAATGCTCATATCAACACGATCGCCGAATACAGAGGACAACGTTCTCTGATTGTCGATTTCAACGACTTTCAAGGGACGGGATGCTTGATCGTAGGCAACTATCAACAGCTGCGACAACAGGCTTTTCCCTACTCCACCCTTATCAGAACCGATAAGGGTACAAATCTTTGACGCGGTCATTTTCCACGCTCTCCATCACAGCGAATCGCTTCAATTCAAAGAGGACTGTCCGACTGCATAGCTATCAAGGTCAATCCCCCTTGGTTCCTAAGATTTAATCTGTTTGTTTTCTTCGTTACGAGAAGGGGGGTGACCGACTCCCTGTCTGATATCAATGCGACAATGTTGTTTTGATGCGCGCCAATACGGGTTTCAAAGGTACAAATCATGATTTAGTATATGCTCTGTTGAGGCCATCCTTCTCAAGATTGGAATTCATATGCCAGTTCATGATTTCGCAACAGTGCGTGTCTATGACATGGGAGACTCGCTTGAGATTTTCTTCCCCAAGGGTGACCTGGCAACGAAGGATGCCGTGAAATCTTATCGTGGTCACTGGGATGGGCAGCGCTTTTGTTGGCGGATTGATGCAGCCAGGTCAGGAAAACCTCTATCAGAAATTATTGAAGGTATACGACAGGCCATTCTGGCAAAGGCTCCGGATGGGTGGGCTGCATCAGTTGAGAAAATGGCGGCAGTCTGCAATGTCACCAGACAGTTTGGAGTTCGTTTTGCCGAGGGGGGTGTCAGATTGGAATTACCGCGGGGGCATAAGCATAATTGGACGTTGAAAGAGGATAGCTTAGCGACTCAAGATAAGGATAGCTGGCTTATCCCTGCATCTCTATTTGTCGATCCGAAAATGCAGGCTCTGGTCAAGGATATTGTTCGAGATGACCAGGCAGCATTGTCAAAAGCTCTCGATTACCTTGAAGGATTCCAGGTGTGCGGTGATATGGACTTGGCCGAAGGAGAGATGCAGTCTATCGGAATTGAAGTCGGAAAAATTATTGCCGCGGATACCTCGTTCGTTCGTAAAGTGGATGCCGGCATGGAGGCTGAGCCGCTGACGCTTTATCCGCTGCGGGTGCTTGCTATTGAAGCCAAAGAGCAATTTCATTTTGCCCGGCTCGCATTTGTTACCGGAGAAGAGGCCTATTATTACCTTCGGAAGGTACTGGATCCACGTAAAGACCTTCCTCCTTGTCTCGACATGAGGCACGCAACCGGGAAATGGGTTAGAAGACGAACTTGATTTACTCCCGTTCACATATCGTCTTCATCAAAAGCCCCATCTCCCATTTCTTCAAAATTTTGAGAAGGATCAATGACTGGCGAGCTCACTGCCATGTCTGTACCTTCCCACATCCTTTCCGTGGCAAGACCTGCGGTTAGTTCCCCTAAGGTCATGAGCAACGTTTCTATCTTGTCTTCTTTCTTGAATTCATAGTTCACGAAACGAGGAAGACGGTTGTTCCCCATGGTTCTAAATGCATCCTTGGATGACACTCTTATGGCGTGTACGGCAGAGTTGAGAATACCGTTTATTTCGTCCCGACGTCGTTTCTCGGTATCGCCCAGATCATTTGACACCCAGTCGTTGTCTCTTTGTACGCCTGGGCGCCGCTGGTGAACGGGCGTACCCACTTCAATGATGTCGACCATAATCCCTAGATGCCGGGCAAATGAGTCCATTATAGCTTGTGCCGGGTCGCGGATGTCTGATCGTACGAAGACATAACGCTCTCCGGCGTCATCCTTGATGCGTGCAGGGGTGAACCCCCAGACAGTGCGATCTTTAGGATCCAGTATCCCAGTCTGTTCATCAAAACCCATTTTCGCCACTTCGGATTGCCAGTCTTCAACGGACGAATTGATCCACGGAGTGGCTTCATGCAGAAGATCTGAGGCCAGAACTCCGTCGCTCATCCGAACGGCGTTCCAGATTTCAATGGATTTTCCGTTTTTCTTGACCAGATCATCGATGGTGGCAATCTCATCGACGATGATGCCATCGGGTATAACTCTTGAAACAGCGATCCATACGGGAGCATCCCCTTCCCTGTAAACAGGTCGAAGACGTCCGACGAACTGGCGGAGCTCTTCTTCCCTGTATTGTTTCTGGACAGTTTTAGCCCACTCACCTGGATAAAAGGGAATATTGATGACGGCGTCCTGGCCGCTTCTCAAGGGTACAGTAAGCCCTTCAGTTGGAAGTTGCAGCGCTTTACCATCTGGTGCCAGGCCATCGCCATTGCGGTCGAAAGGCTCTTCCGGACATTCGTCGTCATATGTCAGAGCAGCGACAATTCCATCAATGGTACGTGTGGGAACTTCCATGCGGCCAAAGGATACCGCGGCCGAATGGAACTTGGCGAAGTCGAGGCCTCGAGTGGCACCAAAATGGCAAAAATCCACATTACTTGGTGCCATCCAGTCCGTATTCATCGCCTTACGGACGGCTATGCTGGCCCCGCATACGACACGTCCATAGCCAAAAAGAGAGGAGCAGGCTGATAGCACTCTTTGACACTTGTCCTTAAGCTTGGCTGATCGCATGCGTTCTGGGTGCCCACCAATTTTGGCTACAATGGCAGAATTCGAATATGTCTTATCGACGAGGAGAACGGTGCGTACATTCAGTGGCGCATCAATGTCGTGCACTCTGACCGTGCGCTCCCCAAAAAGCTTGCTGATGATTTTCGGAGCTGCAGAGGCATCAAGAAGGAGTAGCGGTGCCCCACTCCAATTCGGTTCCGATCTCCAGGATATTCTGATCAACTCGGAACGGTGACCATTGGCGTCTTCCTCTTTCAGAGCCTGGATACGCATTTCACGATTGCCGCACGGCTTTTTGACGAAAGGGTTGAGGGAGGAGCCAGGAAGATCCGCGGTCATCAGCATTTCGATGCGTTCATCGATAATTTTCCAAAACCTGTACTCTTCACTGACCTCGGTTCCGGTTGGTCGTGAACAAAGATCCTTGATTTCACTGTCTGACATATCGGGGTTGATCATGGCGTTGCTGGAGATGGCGCTACCACATACGCGCAAGGCGCTGCGCACGAGATCAGCCCCGGTTACTACTCGATCTGTGCTTTTCTTTGGCTTTTTCCTGTACTCGAACAGAGCTTGGGCGGGGCATCGGCCATCGAGCAGTGCCCCCTTGGCAATTTCAGCCGCCCGTTCACGGTCTTGGAGTAGATCAAGAGGAGAAAGACCGGCTTCACGCTCTTTCCTGGTTAGCCTGGGTTCTCTACGGGCACGCTCCAGAGTGTTCAGATAAAAAGTAGCGGTGTGGACGAAAAGAGGGAAAATACGCTCGTCAGCAATGACTGCTCTTACTGTTTTCAGCTCTTCCGGGATGTTAAGGGTGAGGAAAGCATGGGGTAGGAATACGACATGCGACTCCTGAATTTGTTTACGCTGTTTAATGGCCGGGCAGGTTGCGTAGTGAATGCAGGTGCGTTCCTCGGTTTCACCATCTTTGTTGGTCACTTTGGCTTTACACAGGCCAGAAGTGCCGATGCCCGCATCCATTAGCATGCGAACCTTGTTTTCCATCTGGCATCCGGCAGCGATCTTCCCCTTATAGACCATGGTCTTGAGGCCGGCATTCATGGCGTCGCGCCGCAGATCGGACAAGGCGGTTTCGAGATTATCCGCTGCTACGATTCCGAGCTCCAGAGCCTGTTCTCCCAGATCTTCATCAGAAAGGGAGGAGTCAAGATTTAGCACTTCTGCTCTGACGCGAAGTTCATCGATATTGTTGTATGTGGGAAGCAGGAAAAGAATAGGCCCAGGGCTTTCTTCACCTCTAGCGATGGCCTCATCCCATTTCTTTGTACGGACATCTTCTGCGATGTAGCGGATAGTGCGTGTCGTTTTTCCGGCACCGGTAGGTGCCTTGAGGACATGGATTGGCTTTATCTCGTCTCTCTTTTCCTCGTCATAGACTTCGGAGAAAAATTCGTCGAGAGCATCAGTGAGCGATGCCTGAACACGGGCGGCAATTTCACTTCTATCTGGCTGCAATCGCCGCTGTTCATAAGCGTTCTCATCTTTGTCGCTTATGAAAGCATATGGACTTGTGTCGGATCTGAATCTGGTTTTTTGAGTGACCTCTTTGCTGCCAGGTACAGGTGGAAGGAAAGAAAGCGCTTTATCGTTGCTTGCTTCAGAGATAATGGGCGCGCTTTTTTCCCGCTTTTCAACGGGAATAAGGTCTCGTTTCTGGCGCTCATGATATTCAGTCAACCTTCCTTCACGAATGTCGCGAGCGGCACGGCCGACTTTATCGTCGATTTCCACCTTCAGGTAGTGATCGGTCCATTTATCCGACATCCGCGCCCGGAGTTTGAATTCGTCAAATACTTTCTTTTTAACGTTAGCCTCGCCCTGGGGGGTTCTGCATGCTGCAGCGTTCATGCGGGCAGTTTGACGAGACAGCATCCAGAGAAATGCTTCTCGGCCATCGATTACTAATCCAGTGTCTGGATCTTCCACCCATGATGTATTGCCGCTATCTGCGCGCAATTTAGGAATGATCACACCTTCGGTTTCGACCGAATCCCATGTGACGTTGGTAAGATTGATGCCGGCGTTTCGATGGAACGGCCTGACGTCCTGGATAGCGGAAATAAAGTCTTCGACCTGTTCAGGGGTAACCAGGGGAACGTCGGTGCTTTTGTAGGTGTAGGGCTGCGGGCCTTCCCAACGGAAATAACGATCTGTTTTATGGTGGTAACCATAGGCGGTTACCATTCGCCCACGACCTTGAATTTCGATCGCGTCACCAGAAACGTTTATCAAATCTGCCGCCATGAACCGGAATGAACGGTTCGGTGGCAGCATATCCACGCTCTCGGCGCGATAAAATAAAGCGATTTTAGGGGCTTGCCCCTCACGGGTGAAGCGCGTTGGTCCTAAAATGTCATCAGCCAAGCCCTGGATTTCATAGTTAAGATCTTCATCTAGAACGTCAATATCGAAACAGAAGACATTGTTCGAGGGAGGACCAAGCAAAATAGCGGCGTTCGATGTCGGTGCCTGATAAGCCCAGTGCTGCACCTCTTCTGGGGTTGGTGGGGTATCATTGTACTGTCCCCACTTCAAAGCACGTCCATCAATCAAAGAGGTTCCGCGGCGCTCCCCTCTTTCCTGAGGAATCAGCGTCCAGCCGTGTTTCAGACATTGTACTGCCACGGCACCAAAAAGTGGTTCGCCTGGAAGATAGAGGAGGCTGCTGCCTCCTTTTGGGGTTGAAGCAATATTGTCAGGATTCATGAAGACATTGACGCCGATTCGCGAAAGGGAATGTTGAACTAATCCTGTGGCGATGAAGCCGTCAATGCTTATGGATGCCAAGCATAAGGGTTCTTAACAGGTTCCTCGCCATCTTGTCCTGCTAGCGATACCTCAGATCCGTTCACGTCCATGAAACTGTAATTGTAGAAGCCTTCTTCGTCCCTGACACTGAGGATATATCGGCCGTGAATAGGATCGAGATTAAGGCCAGCCGTTTGCACTGTGCAAGGCACGGGGAGCTCGATACAGGTGTTCATGACAGCAAGAGCGAGATCGAGGTGATTCTTGGCCATTTGCTCGTTTCCAAATGCTTCGGTCAATGCGGTCAAAGCTTCCTGTTTGAAACGTTCTCCGGGAAGATGTTCTGAAACACGAGAGGCAAATCCCGCGCTAGACTGTTTCATTGTGATCGGAAAAATTTCCGCAGTTGCTGCGATTGAATTGGTATTATCTTCACCAGCAATTACAGCATGAGATGTTGCACCCATGAGCATAAGTGATGCCGCCAAAGCGACCGTACCAATAGTCACTGGACGTCCGAGTATGGTGATGGCGCTGCCAGAAGAAACGAATTTCAAGAGAGAATTGGCATTAATTGCGTTCTGAACGCGGCGTTCAATCATCTCTAAAATGTCTCGAGGGCGGAAACAATCAGGATTGGACACATTATTCCCATTGTGACCCGCTCTTCTTGGGCGTGCCGACGGTACATTTTCGATGACGTGATTAATTTGGTCGGTAATCCCGTTTAGAAAACGGCTGACCGAACGGGCAATGAGCTTTCCACGGTTAGAACCACAAGCGAATATGGAAGATGGGCTCGGGGTGCCTAAAGAGGTGATTTCAGGAGACAGGTAATCACCCCACGCTGATACTGCGTCACCCTGCCATGTTCTGTTGCTCATGTCTCTTATCCCTCTGTATCACGACGTTCTCATGGATGACGAAAGCTTCATGGGCACTGCCGGCATGCAGTACGTTTACCACGGATATCTTTTTTGCCGCATTCACGGGCACCCAAGCTTGATCTGATAGGTTGCATTTCACTAGGGTGATTCCATCTATTTTGATTTGGATGGCTTTCTCAAACAGGATTGCGATAATCTGGGAATCGGGATCAAGTGCATCGATTTCGATAAACACGAGTACGCCATCCTCCTTACGGGGAACGATGCAGCAATAGTCTTTGTGGTTTGTCATGTCGCTGTCATCCTTGTCGAAACATTTGCATAATACCAATGGGCTGCTATCCATTTGACCATGATTAAAGAAACCGTGCGATTCGCGAACCCTTCTACGGGAATAGCAGAAGAAATAATGGAGGTAGTTCCCCCGAAGGCATTGCCTAAAGATATCTGGGATAAAGTTCCGGAAGATCTTCGTCCGGAAACACTTGCTCGGGCATCATGGCTTGTGTTCCGTGGGGCAACACCACGAAATGCCTTGTTGGATGCCATGGACGGGATGCGGGATGATTTGTCCGGGATAGATCCAGAACCAACATGGGCTATGATCATGTCTCTGGCATCGGTATGGCCCCGCTTCCCGAGATCACATGATGGTCGATATCGGCCAGAAATCATTAAAATGGCAAGTGTGCTTGAAGCTGCAGCGCGAGATGTTCTCTATTTCCCTGTTTCCTATGATGAATTGGGGATTGCTCTCCCCCAGGGAACAGATGAACTCGTTGTGCGGCAAGCTTTTTTGAATAGGGTTGAGGCCATCAAGGTTTCCGCCGCGATTGCTCAATCCTGAGACAGTCCGCAGCAGATGCAAAAGAAATTCCTCGACAATCCTTTTAGTCGAGACCACTATCCGGTTATTCAATGAGAGATCCAGGAGATGATATATGAACTCGAGAACTTTTTTCTTGCTAGGACTTGCCGCCCTCGCTCTCACGGGATGCGTCCGCGACCCCTACATTCATGGGCCGTTCCTTATTGGTGCTACTCCTTCTGATTATTACCCCCCTGAGTGCAGACCAGGTGATGTTCGGTCACATGATGTGCTCAATGGGTGGGAAAAGTGCATGACAGGTGAAACCATTGTTGCCCCCGTGTCCGAAGCTATGGTTTCTGATGCTTCTTTGCCGGCTTTACAGCCACAGTCGAAACCGCGCTCAGCCTGGGATTGATGCTGTTACAAAAAAGACACTCTGCTGAATAGTGGGCAAGAGCTCTAGGAAATATCTGGATTGTGGAACCGATCCAGTTCACTATCTCAGCATCCATCACCGATTCCCTCAGGAGTTCCCATGAATACCATTTCCCGTTTTGCGGTTGCCATGATCGCGCTGTCTGTCACCGTTCCTGCATTCGCTGCTGATCTCTTTATTCCAACCACTCCGGTTGCTAGCGCCCCTGCTCCAGTCATCCCTGTGGACGAACCCACCTATGTTGACAACAGCTACAATTGGACCGGATTCTATGCCGGCCTGGTTGGCGGTCACGCTTGGGGTCGTACCGAGCACAATCGTGCCGGTGAGTTTGATGCTAATGGTTATCTCCTGGGTGGCACCATCGGTTATAACTTTGAGATTGACGACTTCGTCTATGGTGTCGAAGGTGATCTCGTTTGGACCGATACGGCCGGCACCTTCGGTACTGCTTCTACCAACATCGACTGGGTTGGCACCTTGCGAGCTCGTGCCGGCTACGATTTCAACGGCATTCTTCCTTATGTGACCGGCGGCTTCGCCCTGAGCGAGATCAAGGGCGTTGACACTGCTGTTCCGTATAATACCAGTGAAGTTCAGCTTGGCCTGACGGTTGGTGCTGGCCTGGAAGTCGGTGTAACCGATGCCATCTCGGTTCGGGCGGAATACTCCTACACGGACTTTGGTGGTGACTGGGACTTCAATAATGGCAACGGCATCCGTCTGGAACATCGTTCCCATGCCGTCAAGACCGGTCTGGCTGTCCACTTCTGATATCCAGATACCGTGAAAAAGCCCCCGGCATTTCTGTCGGGGGCTTTTTTTTGGCTTATGCTGCGGCTACGGATAATTCTGGGCCAATCATGACATCTTCAGGTTTGATCGATACCGTACTTGTTCCAGCCCAATAGCTAACTTCAATCGTTCCGTAGAGGTCAATTCTGCGTCCCTCTGAGGATAGCATCGCCTTGCCGATCTGGGTCTCCACAGCATTAAAAGCGATGGCCTCCATTATCCCAGATGACCCTTCAACGGTAATTTTGATATGAGCTTGCTTGAGAATGGATGTTCGAATGCAAGTACCCCCAATTACAGCGATGCGTGGTTTGGGATTACCTTGCCCGAATGGCTCCATTGACTTTAATGCCAGAGCTGTTTCTACAGTCATTTCCCCCGGAGTGATGATTAAGTCAGCTGTAAAGGATGGGTGTTCGAAATCACTAATGGCTTCGAGCACAAAATGGGAAAAATCATCAAATTTTGCTGGATCCATTGTTAAGCCGGCTGCAGCCTTATGGCCACCACCTTTAAGGAGGAGGCCTTTGGCCGCGGCTTCAATGATGACAGATCCGATGTCGAAGCCTTCGACGGTACGAGCCGATCCTTTCCCGTGCTCTCCAATAATGATTGCAGGCCTGTCATAAACTTCACGGAGTTTAGAGGCAATCAGGCCAACGATTCCCGGGTGCCAGGATGGATTTTGTAGAATAATAGCTTTGGCCTCCGAATCTACGGCAGCTAAAGCCTCTTCAAGGGCGCGCTTTTGCATATCGCGACGCTCTAGATTTGTCGCGTGTAGCGAATTGGCTATATCTTTACATTCATCAACGGAGTCGGTTAGAAGAAGTCGAACTCCATCGTGCATGGTTCCGATGCGACCAGCGGCGTTAATGCATGGTGCTAGAACAAATCCGCAGCCATGAACGGTTGGTTCAGTTTCGCCGGTGACTTCCATAAGAACTTTCAGTCCTGGAATATCGACAATTCGAGGCACACCCAACGAGACATAAGCTCTGTTTAGCCCGGTTAGGGGAACGACGTCCGCAACTGTTGCGAGTGCGGCCAACCCTAAAAGAGAGCGAATATCAGGAAAATCTGTTCTGCCTTCGGATGATCGAGCATGACGTCGAAGTGCAACGGCCAGCAGAAAAACAAGACCAGCGGTACATAACCCATCAAGGGTTCGATCATCCTGGCATTTTGGATTGACCAGAATGGCATCGGGTCGTTCAGCCTGTGGTTCATGATGGTCGATGATGACTACGTCCATTCCCGCGGCCCGGGCGTGATGAACGGGTTTGATGGCGGCTGTTCCGCTATCAAGCAGAATTAAAAGAGTGGCTTCTGATTCCGCTTTGACTTCATCGATGAGGCGCTCGTTCGGACCATACCCATCGATCATGCGGTCCGGGATACTCCATTTTATTTTTTCACTATGCCCTGCCATGTTGAGCAGTCGAACCAGCATCGCTGTGGAGGATGCGCCATCAACATCGTAGTCTCCCAGGATTGCGATCGACTCATTGCCCTGGACAGCTTTCCAGATTCTTTTTGTGGCGTTCTCCATGCCATCAAGGAGGAACGGATCCGGCATGGAAGAACGGAAATTAGGGAAGAAGTAGCTATCGAGATCCGCAGCCCCTCTTGCAGCCGCAATGCGGGCGGCAACAGGATCTACTCCTTCAGGCGGTAAAACGTATGGTAATTCTCGAGCTTTCCAGTCACGGTTACGAACGGATCGGCTGGCGCAAAAGATAGAATCGGTATCGGTCATGGGGGAACATTAGCATGTCCGATGGAAATAAGCCTATCTGGCTTTTAAGGTGATGGCTCGTTTTTCCTACTATTTGGATAGTGGGTTAACTCCTGGAAAATTAGCCTGTGGAACGGCGCAGATATGGTTTATCCGGAGCAGGCTGGACTTCGCTGTCTGATGTTGGCGTTTCTTCCTGACGAGGAGGAGTATCCACTCTTTCCTCGTCAGGAGCCTGGCAAGCCTGTCCAGCATCGTTGGCGCCTGTCAATAGGTGGCAAAGTTACGAATCATGGTTCGCTAAATTCTTGGCGATCTGTTAGTCGTTCATGTCGACTATTTCCTTGAAAAGATCGCTGATGACCCCGTTGGCCGCGGCGTCACCGACCTTGCCCTGTTCCATCTGGATCTCAAGACGACGTTCGATTTCCTTCTTAGCGGATCCGGTTGGGAAGCGTTTTGACAACCGCTTCCGAGCCTCGATTGCACCAAGGCGATGGTAAAGACGATTTCGAAGCGCGGTATCTTCGGCCGTAGTTGAGAATGCCCAGATCTCAGTTGGCCCGATTGAGTTATATAGCAGGTGTTCATGACGTCCGGATTTGAGGAAGAGGACGGCAAGGAACGGAGCTCCACCATAGCCAGGGCCGGTTAGACGACGATTCATGATCTCTTGTGCGGTTGCTGATAATCCGAAGATGTCGGCCGCTTCTCTGGCGTTACGTTCGTTACCGACACCCATGATCCAGATGCCGGTCGCCATATCGACCATGCTTTTATCAAAGTCATCAAGCAATTGACTTGCCAAGGCGATATGAACGCCCCATTTGCGTCCTTCACGAATATCTACAAGCACTTGTTGGCGAACGGCGTCCGATCCCTTGGTGCGGTGAAACTCATCGTAAACGATGCGTTTGGGCGTTTCGCGAATACGATAAATGCGTTGTGCGTGGTGCTCCCGGTAAAGATCAGGTATCCATGGCCTTCCATCTGATGTCTGCTCAAGCAAATCAGTGTTCAGGTAGAAGTCCTTGGCGAGCACAAAACGTGCCAGCATATACATGAGTGCGGTCTGTTTTTCTGCGGGGCCAGATCCTCGAGGCGCTACTTCGTCCAGATCCAGGGCAACAATGCGGCTTTGACCGATGTCGAAACGAGTTGCGACGGTCAGGATCGGATATTCCTTGAGCGCAGAAAGATACATGCGCTGGAAGAGATCAAGGGTCAGTTCACCGCCAGCATTAGCTACGGTTTTGCCAAAAATATCACGGACTTTGTCCATGTTGAGGACAATACCGAGGTCTTCAATCATCGGTACGGCAAAACGCTGCGATAAGGATGCGGCGTGTGTATCTCCCTTGCGGAAAAATTCGTCGACCAGATCCCACCAAATGGTATCCGGACGAATGGTAATGTTATGCCGCTTGATCGCGTCATCTATGCGGATATCCATACCTTCGATGTATTTCTTGGGCTGAGATTGCTTATTGTAGTCCGAGAAATGTTTGTAGAGCTCATCGATACAGAAGCTGGCGATTTCTGAAAGCCCCGGAGGTGGTTTCGTTCCCCCAGGCTCAGTACCAATAGCGGTCAGAAAATTTACCAGGAATGAGCGCTCAACAGGGAAGGGATAACGGCAACCCAATTGTGTGTCAAAGGGGTTAATTGCGTTGCTTTTGTCCATCCGCAGACGCTTGTATTCAACCTCATACCGCCGATCTGCGGGCAATGCCTCCTTGATCAAGGATATGAGACCGGAAGAAGATGGCCCAATGTCGATAATGGCGATTTGTGGAAGTTTGACCCCTCCAGTTCCCTGAGTGGACAAGGGGGAAAGGGAAAGAGCCAGGTTGGCACTGTTGAGCCATACGGACTTGCCTTTTCCAGGAGGAGCGAAAATAAGGTCGATAAAGCTGTCTTGCATCGACGACCCGGGGGCATACGGCCACATCCGCCCATCATGAGTACGAAACATGATGGATCCGTTCGGCCAGGGGCTGGCGTCGCGATCTAGAGGCAGCATCGCGGTGGCGTCGATTAGTGGGGCGGCACCTGATGGGGCGGTTGAAGAGGGCGAAAGGCCGAGCGCGGAAGACAAGACACCGGCAAGTGGATCTCCGGCTGTGGCTGAGACATTGCAGTGCCCCCAACCTTCAACTGCGCGCTGCAGCATGTTGGAGCGTTCTTCTGCTTTCATGAAGTTGTCTGCGGGTGCCCAAGTAGCGAAGGAAACACGCATTTTAGCAACAACAAGACCATGATCGATTCGCATCTCCTGGAGGTTGCGAATAGCGTCCTTGATCGCGCGGTTCTCGGAGTTGGTGAATTGGAATATGCCGGCGAGAAAACTCTTGATGCCAAGATGAGCCATACCATCTCCTTCAAGAAGGAAACTGGCTCGCCACGGAAATTCGTTGCCGGCAATCATACGATTCAAGAGGCTGGAAAAAGGCATGATTTCCTGCGGGCCGACGGTCATGTCGACTCCAGCAAAGAACCGTGAGCCGATGCGTACGATACGTGGATTGATGCGTTCGGCTTCCTGGTGGAATATCTGGCTGTCAAGCTGAGGCCACAGAAGATGTGATGCGTCCCCTGACGAGATTTCTGGCTCTCGCATGGGGGTATTATCGTTAATTAGCGTCGGCTTCCAATCAGCATCGATCAGGTCGGGATATATAGACCATTTTACGGCTCTGATTGCGTCATGTGCATTTAGCAGATCAGCTCGGATGTCTTCTCCGGCAAGATCATTGAGGAAGCTGTGAACAAAGCTGTCGTGACGATCCACAAGAGGCTTGGCCGCCCGGAATACGTCTTGGGCATCAGCCATCGTTGGCCAGCCCTTTGGTGGACGGGATTCTATCTTGGCTCTTTCCCGCTCGGGCTTGGTTAGGCTACTCAATCTTGTCCACAGGGCGATATGAAAGCTCTCATGGACAACAAAACGAGGGAGGTGACGTTCTCGCTCGGCGAAAACGTCTTCCAAATCGAGATTAAGGGCTTCTGCAGTTGCTCGAGGGGTGTGCAATTGCTTCTGGATCATCATGGGAGCCAGATCGGGGTCTCTGGCAAACCATATCTGAATCGCATGACCTGAATGAGCCAGGTAAGATGACATCTTGAGAGATAAACTGTTGATAATCTGGTTCATCTCGTCTGAACCCATGACGTGTTTCACGCCATCGACCTTGATGATGCTCATAAGAGAGCCATCCTTGCCAATGATGGTGTGTTGCCCATCAGTCGTCTCCAAGAAGGAGAAGCTCGATACAGCTTTCTTGGATGTGCTCGAGGTGGCGTCGATGATGTTGGCGATAACGTTCGCGATGCCCATGCGGGTGGGTCTCCAGGAAGGATCAATCCATTCCTGTAAGGATCGCTCGCATGGGTCGAATCGTCAAGGACGGGAAGTCCTATTTTCTCCTTAACGACTCATCCCTGGAAGTGTCTCTTCCTGGGTGGATTGAGTGCGAGTATTAGGACGGAACCCCATGCGTATCGCTGGTTTCACCGCAGGAACGTCCAGCTTTGGCGGTGTTGGGGCAGAAGGTTTTGAGGGGAGATAACCAAGAGCCATGGCTTCATTTGCGAGATATTCACGCAACCTGGTATTGCGCTTGGATTTCTCGACATTATCCACAGCACTCTGAATGGCTTCGCGTTCTCCTACAAGGAACAGAGCCTGCTTGGCTCTGGTCCATCCAGTATAAAGGATGGAACGATCCAACATATTCTCGTGCATACTGGATACAGGCATGACGACTGCTGCATATTGTGATCCCTGGCTCTTATGTACTGTGATGGCGTAAGCGAGGGATAGGCGTCTCCAAAGTGCCGCAGGATATTCCACTGTTTTACCACAGTCGAAGTCGATACGGATATGAGGCCGGTCCACATTTCCTGATTTTTTTGAGAAAGCGGCGATGATAGTCCCCATGTCTCCATTCATGACATCGGCTGCATCATCGTTTTCGGTGAGCATGACACGATCCCCAACACGCGGGATTGGCATCTCGGGTTTGTCGTCGCTGGATCTTGAAATCCCCGGAATATTCATTCCCTTGGGATTGAGTAAACGTGATAGCTCTTTGTTAATTGCCCATGTGCCAATGGGTCCAGGGGCTTGTGGAACCAGGACAGCAAATTGAGTCGGACGCAGGCGTAACCGGCCGATCAGGCGGTCCATGACGATCCATTTGATGCGCTCCATGATTTCCTGTCCCGAGTGTTCATACAGGATCAGGCTGCCATCAAATTGATTGGTCATGTAAGGAACAGTACCATCGCGTATTTCTGCGGCACCTCCAGCAATGCTGGAACCGCGGCTTTGTCGATAAACGTTGAGTAACTCCGTGCAGGGGATTAGTTGGTTCCCATCGAGCTTTGCTGTCAGTAAATCAGAGAGAACAGAACCTGCATCGACTGATGACAGTTGGTTCCTGTCTCCTACCAGAAGCAACCGGCCATCAGATGGCATGGCCTCGATCAGAGCCTGCATGGTAATCGCATCAATCATGGATGCTTCATCGCAGACGACGAAACATTTAGACGGCAAGGGATTGGCGGCGTTGCGGCCGAAATCACTGCCTCCTGTTCGTTTGTTTTCCTTGGCTTCGAGCAATCTGTGCAGGGTGGTTGCGGATCTGCCAGACGCCTCCTCAAGACGCTTGGTAGCTTTTCCAGTAGGAGCGCAAAGTAAAATAGGACCAGACTCCATAGCCTCGGCGGCTTCGGAAATCGCTTCTGTTACGGTTGACTTACCAGTTCCAGGGCCACCGCTTAAAATGGATAGTGGTTCGCGAAGCGCCATGGCGACAGCTTCACGCTGAATGGAATCGAAGCGAGCAAATGATTCCTTCTGAAAAACTTTGGAGAGAACGGAGTCAACGGCGGTGTATCCGTTCTTTCTTCCCTTGGATAATTTCTGAATTGCATTTCTGGCGATGGACAATTCTGCTTCGTGTAGATCCCGGGGCATCGCTAGAATGCGACCGTTTGCCCTTTCAAGGACAAACGGCAATCTGCGATTGCCAATATGGGTGGCGACAAATTCTATGACGGATTTCTGGTCAATTCCGAACTTGCCCTGCAAAATATCAGCGACTTCATTCATGGCCATTGCCGTGTCGCCTTGAGCTCGAGCCTGGTTAAGACTTTCCAGCACGGCCGCCGAAATGCGTCTGGCGTCCAGAGAATCGATTCCCATATTGCTTCCAACCAGATCGGCGTTGGAAAATCCGAAACGAGGTACTCTTGCAGCCTTGTAAGGATCCTCCTGCAGCATATCAAAGGCGGAATCCCTGTAAGCATCTAACAGGGAATCAATGGCTCTACGGTCAATTCCGGCGTCTTCAAGCAGTCGAACCGCTCGACGACCAGATACTCTACGACCCCAATCACGAAGAATGGCATCTCCATGGATATGAGGTGCCTTGGATATCCCGATAAGTTTGGTTGGGTCACGTTCGCAGATCAGAGCGGCTTTATCGCCGAGTTTCTCCACAAATGCCTTGGCACTGCTTTCAGTTACTCCATGTCGCCTATCGTCGAAAATTCCGAGAAACCAACGTAAAGCTCCCAATTGAGTTTCGGGAATGTGAGGGCGAAGAAAACGAGCAGAAAATATTTCTTGGGGCTTTCCCCGGTAAGTACTGCTTGTCCACATTCCATCTGCGACGAAATAATCCCCCTCCTGCAGGTCGGGAGCATTGGCGCGCATAGCTGCGTTAACAGGGCCATTAGGAGAGTCGTAACTAATCAACGCGAAGACGTTCCCCGTCTCCTCGTTTCTATTGAACAGTCTCGTGGCGATGCCGCGGATCGTCTCCATTGCCGGTCAGATCATACTCAATTGCAATCTTTCCTAGCTTATATCGGATATAAGCAAGGGAGGAGCCGGCTTACAAACGGATACCAAGAATGGCGATTCCCAAGAAAGCAATCGATAGAGCTGGCCCCATCGGTGACCATTCCACCCCTTTCATCCGCATTGGTATAGCGTATAGGAGATAAACCACAGGAGCCGCGATAAGGAATGGAATGGTTCCACATAGTCCTAGCCATCCACCTAGAGCAGCTGCAAGGGCTATGTCTCCATAGGACATGGTGTCGATTTTCTTTGCCTTGCCTGTCAATGAAAAGGCGAGCCACAAAAAGAGAGCCGCAATGACAGATCCCATGATTCTTGTCCATGGATCGGCTTCGAATGGGGAAGCTAAAAGACCAAGGGATCCAAGCGGGACAGTGAATATGTCTGGAATTTCGTGAGCTTCCCAGTCAAGCCAGGACACAATTATCAATATCCACAAGCAAATGCATGTTGCCAGGGCTGCCCAGGTCGCTCCCAGAATGAGCACGACAAGGAGGCTGAAAATAAAACCTGCTGCCTCCATGATGGGATAGGTAACAGGGATATTTGTTCCACAATGAGCGCAATGACCACCTCGGATCAACCATCCGATAACAGGAATAAGATCGATGGGAGACAGTTTGTGGCCACACGAATCGCAGTGTGATGGCGGGTGGGAAAGGCTTATTCCTTTTTCTGCTGGCTGAGACCACCCCCGGATACGGGGCATACGATCAGCAACTACGCCAGCAAAACTGGTCATGACGGATCCGACAAGGCCAGCGGTGAGTGGAAGAAGCCAAGGAGCCGCGAGATTGATACCTTGTGCTGACGATTCTACTGAACCCATGGCAGCTGAGGCGATGAGATGAATCGACTCAGTTGATGAGCACAACATTGATGTGCAGGATAAATCTGTCATCTTAATGCCCTGATGGAGAGGCTTGAGACGGTTTCGTGTTGGCTATCGTTTCTCTTGCGGCTCCCGCGGCAACGGAGCAAATTTCGTGAGACCAGTTTTGGAATTTAGCAATTATGGTTTCAAGAGGTCGGTTCTTTCTGAGCCATAGCTTTTTTTCATCTTCAGTGGCTTCATAGAGCTCAGACAGGGCCTCACGGGCGGCGGCTTCGTATATGGTGCGTAGGATTTGCGAATTCGTTCGCATGAGAGTTTGGGATAGGCTACGGCGATCCTCGTCGGTGGAATCAGGAGTGGTCATCCGCTCCACACCTAGGCGTGTGGCTTCCATCAAAGCGGAAGTCAGTGTGGTAAGTACGAGGCTTTGACCCAATCGGAAGTTATAGAGCTCGATCACCATCGAAAGAGATGCCGCGGCAACGGCGGCGGTCAGGGATGCTGATCCCCTCCCTGAAATAGATGCCCATTTGATGGTTTCAGCATCATACACTTCATCAGCGCTGGAGACAGCGTTAGCGATTTCGGTAGCAATGAGGTCAAGGTCAATATCGATCTGTCCATCCCATGCCTCAGCAATGATTTCTGCTGCTTCGACACGAAAGTTCCTGGCTTCAGCCATCGTGACTTCCGTATCCTTTTTATTTAGCACCTTGGCGGCTATGGCAACGGCCAGATGTCTGGCTTGCCTGGCTTTTTCCTCAAATACGCCAGGAGCCGCAATCCTGCCAGGGTGGCCTCCATTACGAATATATGGAATCAGAAGAGGGGCGTGATGTTTCAGGAATTGTTGCGCGGCCAAACGGCTCCGGAAGGCGACGTTTCCGCGCTTATCACTCTCTTCCTGCCTTTTCTGGGCAGCTTTGGATTGTTCGTTGAGATTTTTCAGTTTCATGGAATTAACTGCTGCTAGCTATACGAACCTCGACCTCGTCGAGGATGGTGGCGTCCCGCCCGTTTTTCGATAACCACCGTGTAAATTGATACACGATATCATCGAAATAGTATTCATCCCCCTCTTTGCAACGGGTGGCTGTGGAGACGATGGGGGCTAAGGCAAGGAATGGAACCGCCGGCTCAATGCGGGACAAACGGTATCCCAATAATGCTGTCGGATCGGGCTCGAGATGCACCTCGAAGCCGGTACCAATATGTTTTCGACGCGCGGCCAGCAACCAGTCTTCATAAGCAGCGATGGCCAATGCTGGTAGCAGGAAGGACGGATCTACAAGGTCAGAGATGCTGATATCATGTCCAAAGGCGACGATCTGCTCATCTCCCAATGCCCTGGTCAGACTAAGATTGATTGCCGCCAGCAATCTCTTCATGTCATTAGGTATCTTCCCCTTTGCTCCTAGAGCAGAGGCAACATACCCTCCAAGCCAGGTTGAGGTGGGTTCGTTGGATCCCGAAAGATTTTTGATCATCATTTCCTGGATGGCTGAAGCAGCCGCTTCAGGATCTGGAGATGCAACGAGCCTTTCGAGGGGAGTCTCCCCATTATATAGCCCGTTGGGCAACCATGCCACCGAAGTGATTCTGTCCATAGGAGCCTTGGCTACGGCAGCTAATTCCATCGCCATCTCAGCCAAGGTGGTGTCGGCGTCGAGAGACTGATCAGGCCCGAACCATTTTCCGGTCTTGCGGTCAAACAAAAGAACGGGTTCGTGAATGTATAGTGCGCACAAACCATAATCGCTGTGAGCGAGTACAGGGTGGGGAAAGCGAATCGTTGGCGGTAAGCACATGAAATCCGGGTCGATGAACTCAACGAGCGCTGCAGCTTGGCCTAATCTTGGTGCTGGTATATCCGTATCCAATTTCACTTCCTCGGTTGCATTTAGCGAATCAACTTTACAGCAAGAAGGATTACCCGCAACATTCATACATCCTTTTGGAGGTCATGGCATGCCACAAGTGGTCGATAATCGTTCGTCAGCTGAAATTTCAGAGTCGCACCCGTTCCTGGAATGGTTCGGGCGCATGGCTGGGCTGGGAGTCTCCATATATAAACGAGACATCGTTCTTGACCGATCTTTATCAGGCCGTTTTGTGGTTGGCCTTGAAGAAGACGGGGAGATGACGCTTGGAATACAAGACGAAGATGTTCGGCATTTGCTGTCAATTCGATGGACGAAAGGAGCAATGCTTCGAAATTTCAAAGGTGGGGACTGGCTCGTTCTTACGAGTGATGACGAGGCCGAATCGATTCGGTTCTTTATTCCGATGGCTTCATCGATTGCGGATCGGTTTTCCGGGTATGATGGAACCACGTTACGGATCAGACGCACCCGAATGAAAGATGGAGTGCCTGAGGCTGCTAAAAAGCCTCAGGCAGAAGTTCCGTTAACTCTGCATGGGTTCTGAAGATCAATCTTCGGAAGGTTCGGCAACCATGCCCAGCGCACTCATGTAAAGATCCAGCAGCGCTTCCTGTTCCATGCGCTCATTGGCGTCTTGCTTGCGGATCGAAACGATCTTGCGAAGCACCTTGGTGTCAAAACCGTTACCCTTGGCTTCGGCATAGATTTCCTTGATGTCAGCAGCAATAGCTGACTTTTCCTCTTCCATGCGTTCGATGCGTTCGATGAATGCACGGAGCTGATCTTGTGCGACGCTGTCTTCGACGGCCATTGTTGTATTCCTCAAAATGTTTCGGCCGCCAGCGGCGGCCGATTTTGTGATCGTTCAGCTCGATCGACGAATCGATCCGCTGAAAGAAGGGTGATGCGCGACGAGGACATCGTCAAGCATCGGTTGGAAGATTAATGCCTGGAATTTACCTTGGCATGAATCTTTCGTTACGACATCATTGGCGGACGAGGAGCCGGCGGAGTGTACTCGGGGTCGAGATCCTCGATATCAATAGATGGAGCCTCGAAAGGCGCAGGAATATCGAGTGCTTCGGGAGCCGGCGAAATAGTGTTGATTAGCGGGGCGGCCGAGGCATAAGCATATGTCGCGGCGTCCGGATCAAAGGCCGGGATACCCTGAGCAATAGAGAGGCCTCCATCCATGGGCAATAGTATGCGGTTAAAAGGATTGGCTTCTGTTTGCGGAGATGGGGCAGTTTGCATGGAAGGATTCCTTCTCTTTTTCGTAATGGAGTGATACGTTCACTTGACGGACGGTTTCTTCCCGTCAACCATGTTGGCATAATAACAGCGGATTCAGCAAGAAACCATGCAGCGTTCTGATCTTAGTGCAGAAAAGATATCGGCCTGGAGGGAAAAACTTCCTTCGGACATCAAGGATTTGATTCCTTTGGATCTAGGCTCGGCATCGACGGATAGTCTGGATGCATTGGCGGATGATCTGGCCAGTGCCAGCATGCGAAGGATACCGGAAGTGTTGTTGAAGCATGCTGGAACGCTTGCTGATGCCGGTAGGGCTAGACGAACCCGCGTGTTGGCTTATGCTATCCCCCGGGTATGGGGGCATGCTGCCGCTTTAACAAAAATGCTGACCGATGAAGATTCCTCATCTGGCGATGTGGGGCGTAGTAAGCTGGCTCCATTATTTCGAGCGGACTTGGAGGCTATGTCGGATGCGGCTATGGAGCGACTTGTTCGCGCCATGTCTCACCGCAGGACAGTCGATTCGGTAGCCGGTGGTATTCGTGAGTTTGATATGAGCTACAACATCCAGCATGGAGGTTCCTTCTGATGCGCAGGAGATTCCATTCCGTTCTTTTAGCCGTTGCCATGGCGTTCTCTTCATCTGTTGCCATGGCAAACGATTGTGATGCTTCCATTTCCAATGCGCTGGAGCAGAGCCGGTCTGACTATGTCAACGGGATTGCTGGTCTGGCCAGCAATAATTATTCTTCTCGACCTGGCTCATACTCATCAATGGCGTGCCTTGATCAGTTCATGCAGGGTGAGATGGATATTTTCTTCCGTCCGCCAGATCTCGATTCGCTACTTCAGCAGGTTCTTAGTTTTGCTTGCGACCAGATCATGGATGCCCTGCAGGGTGGCGGTGGCGGTTCCCAGGGCACGGGGCAGATGCTCGCTCTCATGAAAGAATTTTCCGGAGGGCTGAACGTGCCGTCATCTGGTGGTGGTACCACCAAAGTCAATATGGCTAACTACCTCTCGACCCAGACTACGATGGGGACTAACTCCTTGAATTCGCTATTCGGGGGGAATCGCTGATGCGTTTATTCCTTGCAGCTGCATTTTTGCTCACGTCGTCGGCGGCTCTCATGGCTGATGACATCATTTTCAGTCCTATGACCGAGGAATCTCCAGCATATGACCTGGTTCGTTCCTTTGTGGGAGACGAGCCGGCATCAGTGGCTTTCGTTGATTTGAATGGGGATGATTCGATGGAGGTTCTGGCTCGCGTCGGAACCGATTGTGATTCCGCCCCTTGTCGAACGATTGTTTACGCCGAAGGACGAACAGACTGGGGCTCGGTTCTTGATCGTCCGGCAGTGATGGATATCGAAATTGGCGATCCAGGCATGAGTCGGATGAAGACGATCTATGCGGATGGCGTTGCGTGGAAATGGGAAGTTTCTTCTTATGTCGCCGATGTCGCGGGTAGCGGTAGCAACATTTCCATGAGCCTCGTTCCCACTGATTACGTGCAACCTTTGCTGGAGCAATTCGGTGAGGGGGCTGTACGTCTGTTCGAGGCGAATCGAAATGCAACCTTGACCTATGGATCAGTCAGAGCTGGCGAAGATGAAACGTCTCCATCTCTGATCGTGGTCAAGCTTGAAGGTGCCGGCGCCTGTGGGCGGGTATTCGGATGTCCGATACGTCTCCTCGAGATTAGAGATGGCTCCTATTTTCCAGTTCTTGAAGGTTTCGCCGATAGCGATATTGTCCTGGGGAATACGGTACGTGGTGGGATGAAGGACATTATTACTTCTCTCCCGGGTCGGGGATTTGTCGCGTATGGATGGTCCGGGTCGGTTTACGGGCAAATTGATTCGATGCAGGGGAACTGAGATGAAACTGGTAGCAGGACTTCTTCTTTCCGTCGCTGGATTCATTGGCGCTTCTGTACCGGCGCATGCTGATTATTCAGTTTTTCTTGATGCAACCTGCGGCCCAAGCTGCTCCGATCCGATCGGTGAACAGTTCGACAGTAAGCAGAATTGGAATGCTCTGCGGACTATGGGGACGACGGATTATGTTGGGGCGTCTCTCGATGGTATGACTATCGATGCCGGTAGTCTCCTGGCAGCTGCGCGCATGGTCGGGGCAACAGAGCTTGATCGGTGGTTGCGGACAGGAGGGGCTTCCAGTTCCGATGTTGTCGGGAAAATTATGGGAGCCTTCACCTCCGGAAACGGAATGGATGTGTCGAGAGTCGTCGGTAACTCCTTCTCGACTTCATCTATTGATGATCAGGCTATTCCGACTATCAAGCTTTCTTCCTTCTCTGGTGATATTGAAGGAAGGGGTCTCGGGGGAGGCGGTGATTATTGTGATGAGGTCGTGGACAATGCCATGAATGCCTCTGCGCAAAGTTACATCAATGATGTCATGGAAGCAGCCTACAGTGAAGAATACGGTTATTCGCAGACTGGAGGATTGGCCTCAGGTTCGAATAGCCATTCTTCCAGTGGTTTATTTGGCGGCTCCTGCCTGGACATTTTTATGCAGGGTGACAAAGACACCCTATTCCGCCCACCGCAGCTTCCTCAGTTGATGACTGCGTTGTCGCAAATGTTTGGTGGCGGTGGTGGGGCTGGCGGTCTCGGGGGAGGTGCCGCGGGTAATTGCGCCGACGCCCCCACTGTTTTCCAGCAGGTTCAGAATTCCATGCCGAACGCCGCTTTTACACCGGGTAATGGTGGTTTCTTTCCAAGCATGGAGTATGGTGGTGGAGAGACGGCTGGATCTCCATTCAGTTTTTCCAACCACTACGGAATTGACCCTAGCGTTTATGGGGTCGAATTTAGGAATAATGATATAGCAGGCCTCTTCTGAGGGGCGTCTGGGAGACGATAATGTTTAAGAACGCTTCAATTGCACTCGGCGTCCTGCTCTTCCTGGGGCTCTCCTCGGCGACAGTTGGGACCGTGCAGGCTGCAACTATGGATCGCACCCCGACCTGTTGCCGGTGGACCTATGACCATAATTACAATGACAAGGGAAATACCTATGTCATTGAATCGCTAACCGAACGCATCAATGCAATGGAGTTGGCGATTATTGAAGCGCTGCGTCTGGGGACGGGGCAGGTTTCCGGAAACCTTAAAGAGCAGATTGGGGCTGATTCGAACCTGGCGAATGCTCAGGATGACCGGGCTGTCGTCGGTCGTCTGGAAGAAACACGCATGAAGGCTTTGCTGGAAGCGGCTTCGGGCTCTTCTGCCTGTAATACTATTTCCGGTGCCAGTAACGCCACTTCCATGGAGGCTGGAACCCTTTCTTATATCGAAAGCATGATGAAAGGGATGACAGACTGGGGAAGTGGCGCTGATAACATGCCCTCGTCTCAGGGTACGGCCGTTGCCATCGCCAGCCGTGTTGCCCTTCATTGCGACCGGTATGCCAATGCCCAGGACGTTAAATCTGGCCTTTGCGAAAATGTTGGAACGCTTCCTAACGCAGACGTGGATATTGCCCAGTCTGTTTTCTTCCACAATCCTGGCGCAGTTACCGGCACTTTGAGTCAGGATCGCGAGGATGCTGCTAATGCCTTCATTTTGAATGCGATTAATCCTGCTCCTCTAGGTGCGCCCCTGCAGGCAGATGCGAGCACTCCGGCTGGCCGTGAAGCAGCCGCAAAGAGGAATACAGACTTGTCTCGTATTTCTGTCGCCAATTATGCCGCGGCGGATGTTGTCGGACGACGCAGCATTCAGACTACAGGAAACTACGCTGACTACATGCGTGAAAGCGCGAAAGCCATTCCAGGGTATGATGCCAGCTTCGATGATGGGGTGTCTTGGTACGACATGATGGATCTTCGTGCCCGTGGTTGGTACATGAACCCTGATTGGGCGATCAGCGTAAACTCGCGTGGCATGGCAGAAGCGGTCAAAGACGGCACTTTGATTAATTCCTTCCAGGCCTATCTCGGGTGGGAGACTTATAAGCTTTTGCAAAGACAGAACATGATTCTTGCTACGATGTTGGCTATTGATACGGAAAATGCTCGTAATTAGCAGGCACCAGCAAGGATAGGCATATGTCACAGCTCTCCAATTTGAATAAAGCCTCACAGTTCGATGATTTTGATGATGGGGCTCCAACGGAAACAGAGTTGGTGGCAGCGCCAGTTGCCGCTATCTCTGAGGCTTCAGGAAAGCGCCGCATCGGTCTTGGTGGGCTGAGAGGTACGACTGATTCCAAGGTTGCATCTTTCGCTGAAGATGAAGATGACGCAGCTTGGGATGATGTGGCTGATCGTATCTCTGCCGATGGCGTTGGAACCCATGAGCCTGTGGCGGCTAAAACGAGCGTCGAAGATGCCTTGAATGATATCGTGCCCGATGGTCCAGTGGTGTCTGATGAACTTGTTGATGCCGATAAGGATGCGGACGAAAAGAAGCCTGAAGATGAAGATGCATTAGATCCGGACATTGACCAGGATGATGTTCTTCATGTTTCTGCCCCCAGGATTGATTTTGGAGGGTACCGGGATCAGCTTTCTCGTATGCTGCAGTTGCAGCTCGGGGAGGCTGAGGCCGACGTTATGGCTCAGCAGGCCGTCCAGGAGTTGAATGCGCTGGATGAGAAGATCAAAGCCGAAGCGCTAAAGATCGACGAAGATGAAGCCGCTCTTCGCGAGCGTCAGGAAGCCGCCAGAAATGAGGTTGTGGAGCAGGTCGGCGGAGGAATACTTTCATCACTGATGGGGCGCATGTTTTCATCACCTGCGCAGAATTTTGCGCGTGAGATGGAGGGTTTCGGTCGAGCTCGCCGGCGTTTGCGGGATGAGTCGACGTCGAGTTATTCGGCGATGCGTGACCGCATATCTGATCACATGCATCGAGACACCAATAAACGCATTCTGTCGATGGGTGCCCATATGCAGGATGTTGATCAGAGCATCCGTGAGTACAACGCAACTGTCCTTAACAGCGATGCTGCACGGGGCGTAGTTGATCTTGTTCGACGTCATGCCGGCGAAACTGGCGAGAATTTCGATGACATCGTTGCCAAGATCGCTAACCGGAAGGCATCGGATGAAATCCTTAATGCTTTTGATTCCGCACAGGAAAACATCTTCTCGGATGCCGCTGTAGCAAAGGCACGCGCTGAAATGGAACGGCGCAGAGAGGTACTGAACAAGGATGTAGGCGACATTAAGAAGCGAATCGAATCTCTTGTCGAGAACGGTAAGGTCGATGTCGCTGAGACTCAGAAGAAATTCTTCGACGCTTTTGAGGAAGGCATTGAAAAGTGGCCGGATCCGATCGAAGAGGCGCAGAAGGCTGAAGAATTCAAGAAGCGTATGCGTGAGATGATCGAATCGATCAAGACAAGCATCCAGGCTCTCTTCAGCAGACTGATGCATGCGGCACCGTGACGACGCTTTTTGTCATAGAAGCACCTGGTAAGGCTCGGACGCTGGAGGTCATCCTCCAGCGTCTTGGTCATGAGGCAAGAGTGCAGGCGACAAAAGGGCATCTTTTCCAGATGCCCGAAACCTTGGAAAATCTTGGGATCGATTCTGCGTTCAGGGAATATGAACGTAAGCCAAGGGAACTTGCCGTAGTTCAGAGACTACGAAGTGAAGCCCAGCTGGCCGACACAGTTTATATCGCTACTGATGCGGATGCGGAGGGCGAAGTCATCGCCTGGGATGTTGCTGAGCTTATTCGGGATATCCATCCCAATCCAATGAGAGTGCGTCTTACGGGTATGGATGACGAGAGCGTGCTCGAAGCTCTTAAAACCGCCTCGTCAGTTGAAAAGCGAGATGCTATCCCTGGGAGAACCCGAGCTATCGTTGATAGATTGATTGGCGCCGGCTTCTCTCGGGGAGGTGTTGCTGTCGGACGGGTGGGCACAGCCTTGCTGGGATTGGTAGAACGTGATTCTCCTGTGGTACGGCGCCTGAGGTTGGTAGCACCATCGAAGGATGGTGGTCGGCCCTGGAGTGCTGAGACAGATATCGTTGCTCCTTTGGATGATCTTGTAGCTGGAAGGCTTGCATCTCTTGATCTTCCTCCTTTGGAGATTAAAGGAAGTTTTCCTCTTAAAAGCCCTCCCGGGCATACCGGCGATATCATGATACGGGCTGGCGACCGTCTTGATATGTCTCCTTCAGAAGTCTCCAAATCCATGCAGCGCATGTATGAAGGCGGCCGCATGTCTTATCCACGTGCAGGTTCGAGGACGCTGTCAGCAACCACGGCTCGGAAGATGGCAGAAATGCTTCGAAAAGCCGGATATCGAGTGGACGGTGAAAACTATGCCAAAAAGGGGGAGGATGATGTCCACGATGCCCCTTATCCCATCGGCCCCGTCGATCCTTCGAAAGATCCTGAAAAACTTGGGTACGACGAAGGCGTCAGAACCATGGTTGCTCGGGATCTGGTTAAATCCGGACAAAAGCATGAGGAGCAAATTCCACAATTACGAGAGCTTGTGGAGTTCCTTGCTCGCAACGGTTTCTCAAAAGATGTAGCCCTGGCGGTGGCAAAAATGCCATGGAGCAGGGAAGTAGGTCCACGATATCCAGGCCAGGAATCATGGCCAGATAGCGGGATCGTAACTCGACGCCCCGATGTTGTATTACTTGAGAAGGCTGTTAAGGCAGGATTGGGACGCCCTTCCACATGGGCAAACCATATCTCGACATTTATGTCTCGTGATCTGGTGGATTCATCTCTTAATCTGACGGCAAAGGGGATTGAGTGGCGTAATGGCTCGCCTCCTGAATTGCTCGATCCAAAGGTCTCGATTGCGATCGAGGCTGCCTGTGAGCGTTATTCGGAAGCTATGATGGATGACCCATCTCGTGAGCCCTGGGAGCTTAATGCAGAGAGAATTGTCGGAGCGCTTCCAGAGCGTATTCGGGATCGTCTAGTTGCTATGGTGCAATCGGAAGCACCTCGTCCGAAGATTGATCCGATTCTTGCTTATGGAGAGACACCTGATGCGCTTGAAGAAGCTCGTAATCGAGCTTCTTCAATGGGGTATCGTCCGAAGTCGTTATCTGACGGTTAGGAGGGGTTTCTGTTTTCCAGGGCAGAAGCTACCTGATGCCATCCCCAATGGCCGCCGGCTATTGCAAGTATGGTAAATCCTCCGGAAAAGCACAGACTACTCCAGGCAATCAACCAATACGCTAAGCGTAGATGAAGCCCCGGGGTGGTGATGAGAGCCCAGACATACTCTACGCTGAATTCAGGTAATCCTCCTGCCATAGTGATGTAATCCCATCCTAGCCGCCATAGATGATTGGCGGCGACAAGGCAGGTCAGGAGAGCTATGAGGTTCACGGCAATGCCGATTGACTTCATAGTCCATGCAATAATTCTAGTGGCGTCAGTTTGCATAAATGATCACTTCACTCGGGTAGCCCTGATCGGCTTCAATGACCTCGTAGCTGCTACCCCATGCTCCTGTTGTGGGTTGAGTACCGTCACAAGCTCCGTCACTGGCGTCTTTTCCATACGGATCGGGATAATAGAGGATATTGCCATTAGCGTCAGGCCATGCGGTGAAATAAGTTGTAACCATGCGAACCGGAGACGGAAGATCCTTCCTGTCACGTCGATCATCAGCATCGATCAAGGCGTATGCTTCTGATATATCAATTCCTAGAGCCCATGCGGATACAGGAATGGCTTCTTCGACACGAATACATCCATGAGAGAGAGCTCTCTGATTTTCATCGAAAGCTGCTTGGTCATTGGTATCGTGAAGATAAATGGCATCTCCATGCGCCAACCCGAGCTTGACTTGTCCGAGAGCGTTTCCTGGACCAGGTTGCTGTACAAAACTACCGACTCGAGAGGCGTGAGATGCCGCGATGTCGGGAGAAACCATCTCTCCGTCGAGTGCCATTTTGAAATTTAGCCTGGTGAAATATCCTGGGTCTTCTGCCAGCTTTTTCCGCCAAGATCTGGCTTTAATGATGCTCTCTGGAACCGTCCAGGTTGGATTGTAGCGGATAAAAGTTATTTTGGTGTCTAGATCAGGTGTTTTCCAGGATGCATCACCGACGACAACTCGACTTTCGAGCGAGAGATACCCATCATCGTATGCTCCAAGATGCTGTGACGGAATATCAACGACAATAGTTCGGCCGGCTCCAGGGGGAGTACTTCTGGTCAGTCTTTCCAAAGTGCCGCGGATGGCGGCAGCATTGGATCCACAAGCACGACCCGAAATTAATTCTGCTTCCAGAATGGAAATGGCGTCGGATGCGTTAGCCATCCGTACGGGTAGCGCACTTGTGGCAATGATGGATGCCGTTCCTAGTAAAAAATCTCGTCTGTTCATTCTTGCTGTCTCATTGAGAAGGATGGAGTGATTGTTTCAATCAGGCTTTATCGTCCATAGCCTTCTTGGTTCTTTCTATCAATTTGCGTGATTCCGGGGTCACTCCTGACCAGGAAGTATTGCGTTCTCGCAGTAATCCTGACAAGCGTAATGAAATTGGTTGATCCTGCTGGATACCAAGGGGAGGGGAGTCGGGAAGGTCTGTGACGATACGAATACGGTCTTCCGGGTGGATCGATCCGTTGGAAGTAATTACCTCTATCAGAGAAGTGGCCAGATTTGTAAGGCATTCATCCTTTGATGCCGAAATTCCAGATATGGTGCGCTGCTCCATTCTGTGGGAGCCCATTTCAGTAATTTCGGCGGTGATTGCCCACCGATTGGACGTTTCCCCCATTAGCACGATCATGGTCGTTAACCGAGCAGCTCTCTTGGGTGAGGGATGTAATTCGGCCAAGGTAGCTTTGTTCTTATTGGGGAGCAAAGGTTCTTTGGGTAGGATGGGGGCGTATTGTCCTGAGCGCAAAGCCTTGATTTGTTCAATAGCGATGCGGCGTAGATGTATCGGCCCCCACCACTCTTTGAGTACCCCTAAGGTTGCGATGAATAACGCGGTTAGCCCATCACGACCAGACTCATCTACTATGTCCATGGCTGGAGCCATCTGCGAATAGATAATTTCTACTGCTTTCAGGATTTCTTCGGCGCGCTTATGCTTCTCTTCAGGAGCTATGTTCTGGATGGGGCTATCGCCATTGATTCCGTAACCGCGGATAGTGGCGACCTTATCTTCAAGGAATGCTATGGATAGATCAGGGTCTGCGAACTCCAGGAGGCTTGTCATAGCCACATGCCAAAGTGATGCCATCAGACATTTTTTGTCAACGTTGACTGCATCCGCAAGTGATATGCCGGCAATGATTGCCTGGCGCATGAGAGCGACGTCCTGGTCGTTGGGTGGCGGTGTGACAGCCGTGTCGTCCAAGGTTCGCTGTTCCTGGAGAATCGTTATCCTTCCGGCATGATCACCCGCCCTTGTTTAATAGGCAAGGGCGGGTGAGTCGATCTTGACGATCGAGGGGGGGATGATCGTCAAGCGACGGCGGTAACGCGGTTCGGCTTCTTTGCCATTTTGTGAGTGGCTGTTGTTTTCACCGCGCGTGTAGACTTTCTTGTGGACTTTGGTGCCTTTTGCTCCATGGAGGCCGCAGGTTCGGTTTCTGAGACGGAATCGGCGGCAGGCTCGTTCGCTACGGCTTTCCGACGGCGCGGCTTTCTGGCAGCAGCTTCACGCGAGGCCTGGACGTCTTCCTTCTTCTTGTTGCTACGTCCCAGTCCTTGGTCTGCCGCCTGTTTCGCCTTGGAGGCAGAATAGGCAGGAGCGGTAATGACGAATTCATCTCCGAGGCGGAACATGGCTCTCAGTTCGGGTTCGTCCAAGTCATAGGCGGTTGTCAGATGCCGTTTGAGCATGGTGAAGGGCTGCCCGGAGATCGGGTCGAATACACGATCATCCTCAACGAGCTTGTTCCGCGGCTTGCGAGTCATTGGAAGTCCGTCACCGCCGATCGGGATGTCGTGTTTGTTGATCAGCGTCATAAACTTGTTACGCTGCTCGGGTGTGGCCTCCGGCCAGGTAGCGACTGGGTCAAAAGCGTCGATAGAAACCTCAGATCCAGCCATGCTCATACGAGCGGCCTCGTTCATGATTTCACCGCTCGCTGCTTCGATGGAATTGGCAAAACCAGCGATCTTGGCATGAACCTTGTCGAGCAGGTTAAGGAGATCCTCCGCACTCATGGAAGGTGTGGGGTTTCCAGCGTAGGCCGCCATGATCATTCCAGTGGCGGCAATGGTTTCTGTAGTGGTAGGCATACATGTTCTCCTGTTTGCTGAATTGCTTTAGGATAATGCATACGTCTTCTTTCTATGAGGGGCGTGCCCTCGGATGGTCTAGCAGCCATCCTTTCAGAAGAAGGCATAGCACGCCTTCTTGTCCTTGTGGATAGGGAATCTTTAACTTGATGAATTTATGGTTGATGATTCCGTGTTAGTTCTGAGGTAGTGCTCGATTTTGAATATTCGAGTTCTTAGTGTTTTGGGATCAGGACTTGTCTCGTCTCATAAAATTCCAGTCAATACTGCTGACATGTTTTTATGAGAAAGGAGAGCGAAGAATCAGGATTGCCGCTTTCGTTTTTCTCGCTGTTACGTACACTGCTGCGACTTCTTCAAGTTTTCCGTTCGTCGATCTCTCTGATCCCAACGAATGCTTCAACGATAAAGGCTGAAGTTTTGTTCCATTCTGTTTCGCTTCCTAGAACCGATCTTGCTCATCTTCGAGGTAATCCCTTGAAAGCGTTGGATAACCTTTTTGGTCTCCAAGAACTGTGGGCGTTCCAAGAAAGGGCCGTTTCAGCTTTTAGCAGCGGGGATGACGCATTTGTGTTTGCGGCCACAGGTGGAGGGAAGAGTCTCTGTTATCAGCTGCCTGCCATCACTTCTTCAGGGTTGACCCTGGTGATCTCGCCTCTGGTTGCCCTGATGCGTGATCAGGCAGACGGATTGAGGCGACGGGGGATTTCTGCTGCAGCGTTCGCGGGGCAGCAACTTATGGATGTTCGGGAAAGAATCGAGATCGAGACCGCAGCTCGATCCGGGGAGCTCAAACTCCTTCTGGTTTCTCCAGAACGCTTGGCAAGCCCATCTTTTATTGCCTTCATTAAGGATATTCCATTGTCGCTCATAGCGATCGATGAAGCTCATTGTCTTAGCCAGTGGGGGCATGATTTCAGAAAGGATTATCTCCGGATACCCGAATTTCTGGATCACTTCCCAGATGTTCCGAGAATGGCCTTGACGGCTACCGCCAGCAAATCCGTCCAGAACGAGATCGTCAAAACATTACTCAGACCGGGGGCGCATCGCATATTTTCTTCCGCTGATCGTGAGAATATCGATCTTCATGTTGTGGAGCGGAAAGATGATGGCCTGGAGCAGCTTAATGAGTTGCTCCAGGCGCGGAGGGAAAAGGGAGCCGCCATAGTTTATTGCAGAACTCGAACACAAACAGATAATATAGCCAAGGCGTTGCTTGCATGGGGACATAAAGCGGCCTCTTATCATGCTGGACTTGATCCTGCTCGACGTTCTGCTCTGCAGGATGCCTTTATGACCTCAAAGGATGGGGTGATGGTGGCGACTACGGCCTTTGGCATGGGGATCGATAAACCTGATATCGCGACCGTTGCGCATTTGTCCCTGCCAGGCAGTCTCGAAGCGTATTATCAGGAAATCGGACGCGCTGGCCGTGATGGGAGATCGGCAACAGCATGGTTGGCGTGGTCAACGAAAGATATTGGCCGAGCTCCTGATGCAGATATTGAAACTGGTTTACGTGAAGCCGCGGCAATGGAAATGGTGATGTCTTATGTGGACGCCCCGGTGTGTCGTCGTAATGCGCTTCTGAATGCTTTTGGACAGCACCTTTCAGATGGCTGTGGGCATTGTGACCTCTGTCTTTCGAGAGCAGAAATTGATGATGTGAGTGAAGATGTCCGGGCTGTCCTTTCGTTGGTTGTGGAAAATGATGGCCTCATTGGCGCAGGAGCCTGTGCTGAAGCTTTGGTTGGTTTACGAACAGATCGAGTTCTGTCGGCCGCTCTGCAGGGACATTCAATGTTTGCTCATATGGAAGGGGAAGACTCTCAAACCTCTCGACGCTTGATCCGACAGTGTTTGGGGGCTGGTCTTCTTGGAATTGATTCCCATTGGGCAACTCTTGTTATTGAGGATCGTGGGCAAGACGTATTATTCGACACGACGCCAATCTTTATGCGACCTGTGCGTGAACGACGTTACGCCCAACGAGCTGTCATGGGGGATGAACTTCCTCAGGAGCAGAGGGAGATACTGGTGCGGTTACGGGAAGTTCGAGACGATCATGCCCGCCGGCGTGGTGTTCCTCCGCAGGCTGTGTTGAGTGATGCACGTATCCTAAAGATATTATCTTCGGGAATTCCGCCAGATGGCGTGGATGATCGTCTGCGTCTGGATATCTTGCAGGCACTCGAGAGAGCTACCGAACAGAGCACGGGGCCATCAGGCTTCGATACCGGACTTTTCGGTTGAATCCAGCCTTGGGATCGTCATCTTCTTGCTCTGGCTGTATGGTTCCAGAGTATCAATTCTCGAATGGATGCAGATGCAGGACGTGGAAACAGAAAAGCGCAAACTGGTGACGATCGAGGACGTCGTTACGGCTCTCGCAGCACAGTGCGATGGCGCTCGGAAACGTGATGGGCGAGGCTTTAATCGGGCCGACGCGCAGGAAGGTGGGCGTCTGGCTGCATTGCTGCGAAACAATATCCATTGGACGCATGCTGACGCTGAACGCGCTCTTGATCTTGCTAGCCGCTATAGTAAGCAGGCTGGTAATACGCTTGGAGATGGCCGTGACAGTAAGGCCAAGGGGATTGAATCTGCATTGAAGGCCGGCCGCGTAAAGCTTGAAAACGAACCAGTGGATGACCAGGAGCCTTACAATTATGCCTGTCTCAGTCCTGGAGGCAAAAGGGTATTGCTCTGGCGTCTAACCTGGCTGGAGGATCTTTCCGGGTTGCTTTCGGACTTGCGTGTTGTTTCCCAGTCCCGACATGGGGCTAGACGAATAGGCATGGAAGCGAAAGCCAAGGCCGATATCACCATCAATGGTCAGCGACGACGGGCTGATCGCTCTGAGATTGATTTTAATGGGTCAACACAGGCAGCCATTATTGCCATATGCCGGAAACACGGATTTGTCGTTGAGCCGGCTGTAGAGGCTCTTATTGACGATGAAATAGACGAATTACGACGGAGTGAGCGTGCCGCCTGGATACACAGGGGGACACGTGATGGGCGTAAAGGAGTTTGGGCGGTGTTCGATCTGGCGCGCAAAACTCCGGAATTTTCGGATACGGTGAAAAAATATATGCGGGGGCGGTTTGTCTGTGACCCTCTTGATGATTGGAACTGGTTTCTCGAGTGGGACGAGGAAACGATTCCAATGGTTCGAAAGATTGCCCATCATTTTCGTTTTTCTGTTTCTGACGACATCCGGTACGGGCGGCCGTGAAGCCAGTTCCTCTTTTTGGTGAGGTTGGTGACGATATCGATGACAGTTTTACATACCGCATGGATTTCTAATGGTTTTTCCCGTAAACATTGAGGACTTCGTCTTAAGGATTCGAGGCTCCGCATGTTTGCAATCTTCGTTCTGATCATCGTAATCGTCGGTTTGGTTTCGACGCTGGGGTATACGATCTTCAGTTTCCAGAATACTGCGGAGATGAACGCCATGGTGTTGCGCAACACCATGCGCATGGACACGATTGCCATGACATTACGGGCCGCTTCTCGGCCGTTGGTCCCAGGTGGTCCCGCTCGTTTGCCTCTTGGGGAGTTGATTCCCGGAGATGATGAGAACCCTGAGCGTTTGATCATCGGAGCCAATATGGTAGGGGGTAATAAGACGCCATGGGGTCAGGAGTATGGTTATTGCATTTATAACACATCTGCAGTGGCTGGAGAGATACCCTTCCCAGGTCAAGGAGAAGAGAGCTGGATTTACTCTCGTGTGGACGGTGTGGATTACGTGATTGCTCATGATGGAGTTCTTCTTGATGATTTTCCTGATGAAACCATTCTTGGTTTTGTGATCTCCCCTCCACCTAATCGGAAACACCTTCCGGAATGTTCGCAGATCGTGTTCAAGGACGGCGTATTCTTGATTGATCCCAACCTGTCTGCAGAGAGCACGCCTCGTGGCGGTATAGTTGTTCCTATCATGGGTTCTATTAGGCAACCAAATTATCAAGAATTCAAAATCAACAATACTTTGTATGTTGAAGACAACTTGGATATTGATAATCCTGGGTCTGGAGAGTCAGAAGACACCCCAATTCCCTTGGCCGATGCCTTGGTGTTTTGGGGTGATAGCGTCTTGCCTGAACTGATTCTTGAAATTGAGGGTAATGCAACAATTCCATCTAATTCTGTTATCGGTAATAAATATGGCAGAGGCACTCTTCATCTGAAGGGAGGTAACTTGTCGGATGAGAACACCAACTGGATAAATGTCCGTGGAGGAATTGTTCTGGATAACACTCAGCTTTCGCCTAATATTGTGCTTCATGTGTTGCCTGGTGGTGATTTGCACATTCTTAACAGTTCCACAGTGGGGAGAATTGTAGTTGATGGAGGTAGTGTAATAGTTGAATCAGGAACAGTTATCAACGTAGCCGGTGACGATCTTGGGGGGCGATCCCCTATAGAGGTTATTTCTGGTTCCTTGAAATTCACTCATGGGGCATCTGCGGATACTTCAGGTAAAGTTTCAATCACCACGAGCTCACTACCCTCACCGACCCCACCGGCTATTCATGCAATTGGTGGCACGGTTTCATTGTTAACGGATTTAGAGGCTTTGCCGTTTTCGCTTCCCTGGAAAATTGAGGGAGCGGCAAAAATGGATATTGGTGTCAAGGATGTTGCGGCATTGGAACCTGCTCTCGTTGAGGTTGCATATAATCATGGCGATCCTGACGCTATCCCTGCAGTTGCATTTGGCGTTGCAGACATCGATTCTGGTGTTGCACAGGTAGAGTGCCCTTCTATTCGCCCTCATGCTGTTTCTGGTAGCTGCATAGCAAGCAGTGGGATGCTTTCGTCATCAGGATCGGATGGTGATAGCTGGACGTGCGTCTGGAGTGCATTTGAAGAGGAGGTCAATGGTATTCTGGTTTCAATTCCCTTGCCTGCGGATGGAAAAGCTACGGCGCTCTGCTCTATCTCTCCCTGATTGAATTGGGCTATCTGATTTTTGAGGTTGACAGATGATTGTGTCACGGCAATTACCGGTCAATAAACTGGTTTTGCCCAAAATCGGTTCGGCGCGGTTCCGGGGTGGCCGGCTCCAAGGGGGGTAATTCAATCCATAGCGATCCGTTTTGACGGAAAGGACTGGATGGCTCGCTGGCGGGATCGCAGCGTCAGTTGAGGCTAGTCATGGTCTGCTGGAACGTGAACCGGCAGTGGAATCACCCCCAAATATCGGATAGCCTTAAAAACGCGGAGCCTGGTCAAGGGTTGAGCACATTACTGATGCGAGCATTGTTCGAGGGTATCCTCGCGTCTCGTCTATCTTAGCCACTTTCCCTTTGAGAAGAGCGTTGGTGTCCACATCAATCATGGGCTTTTTGGCGATAAAAGATATGGACGCTCCGTTTTCTCCTAACATTTCGTGGACGAAGATTTCTTCCATATCGGTGCGCATGTAATTAGGTTTGCGAATGCGGTGGATGGCTATGCATGTTGCCATGATCTCCAGTTCATCCCCGACTTTGCCTATGGGCGTGGAATTGGCATATCGGATTCTTTCGATGTCCAGGCCATCAAGAATACGCCTCATTGCTGAGGTCTGGGCATCCGTGAGACCACCATATTTTTGGGACTTTTCGATCAGATCCTGCAGGAAGGGATTGCCTTTTTCCTTTTCTGCGCGATTAAAGAGATCCTGGTTGGCTTGGACACAGTCTAGGTGACCTTGATCAATGGCTTCTTGCCTGGCGATTTCACCAGCTTGCTTCTTGTTCTTCCGTCGCTCTCTATTCTGGGTCAGGCGATTCAGTGATTTTTCGTCATAGAGTTTGACCTGCTCGAATATAGTCTTGTTGCCTGAGCATCTCTTGCAGATTCCGCGGAAGGATCTTCCGCTTCCGCCACATGTTGGGCAGGACACGTCCATTTCTCCGAAACGAATGCCATTTTCTGTTTCAAAGACAGTGCCATCATATGGATGTCCATCAGCCAGAAAAAACTTCTGCTCCACGGAATTCGTCCTCATGAGATTTTGATGTAGACGTCGACTTCTCCAGGAGATTGTCGGTATATGGAGAAATTCACAAGGATTGATCAGGCACTAGTCCGCCAGGGAACCTTTCCAGTGGTCAGATACAGGGAAGCGGGTTTTAGGTGGCGGTCGCTGTCATCGAAGAACACGTGGGCTCCGAAGGCGCGTAATATCTCGAGCTTGGGGATGTTGCCACAAAATAGGGCTTGATCAATCCGGACACCGTGAGCTGTCAAAGTGCGCATAGCTCTTTCGCAGGCTCCGCCGCTTCTGGCGGTTACCAGAGCCGTTTTGAATAACTTAGCCCCCATAGTATCTTCCAATCGGTTGAGTGACCGCAGAAATGGTAGTAGCGGTCCAGGTGCGATAGGTAGATCTACGTTATCTCTTTCGTGTTTCAGGAATGCCTTTATGCCGTTTTCCTGGAACAGTTTTTCGGTTTTGTGGCTTAATAAAACGGCGTCACCATCGAAAGCAATGCGAAGTTCGCTGGAATCCACGACGTCAACTCCATGCATCATTGCTGCGGGTACGCCGGCGTCGATCGCCCGCTGGACATCATCCATTTTGTCGGACATGAAGAGATCGCAATCCATTCCGATCACATAGGGCAGAACGTCATCACCGTTTGAGAAGAAACCGGAAGTGCCGTCCAAGCCGTGATCTGACAGTATTCCCATCATACGGCCGCCTGTTTCAGGAGAACGATGAGATACGACAGCGATCTCGATTGCTGCTGCGTGTTCCAAGCCCCAGGCATAGATTTGCTTCAGCAAACCAAAACACAATCCAGGAAGGATTTTATCCTTGGTTTCTGCGAGCAAGCTACCGCAGGCTACAGCTATACGAAAAGTCCCGCTCATTTTTTGACGAATGGGTTCTTCATTATGTGAGGTTGAGGTGTGGAAATATTGTTATCTTCTGAGATTGATGGGGCATTCTCAAAGGCAGCGACGATAGAATCGAGACATTCTTTGAGAGCAATGGCTTGATGCTGTCCTTCTTTATTGAAGGGGATGTCAAGCGATCCGTGAATGGAAATAATCTCTTTGCCGTTTTCGATCGATAGATTACCGATAGTTTTAACGGTGGCGTCGTCCTGGTATGGATTCATCATTGGGTCTCCTCAGGGGCTAGGTAGTGCGATTGTTGCTGTCTTTATTGTTTCTTCTAATGTGGGAAATACGTCGATTCCAGTTAGTTCTGTCAAATCCGAGATTGAAACAATCGATGATTTAGGGTCGTCATTATTGTCCACGACCCATGCGGCAGCCCCCTGAATCGCTGGCAGGTAGATGGCTTTGAACATATGGGTGGGAACGGCAACACCATTTCCGATAGCCGTAAGATCTTCGCTCAGAAAAATGGGGCCGGACACGATGTAGGCTTCGCCATAAGCACTTGCCAGGTCACGAGCCTTCCATTCGACATTGCTCCAAATACCGCGATTACTCGCGGCCGTTTGAGGAACGATGTTGGCTAGGGTAAAACTTTCTGCCTTTGCCTGAGTGCTAGACATATCTGCTGCAGGAGCGACATGCCCGCGGTCATATCCGCTGCGCGCATAATCCGTAAGTTCGGATCGTTCGTTGGCCGGCAATGCCGGTTCGGCGGCAAATACATCCTCTCGATCGATATTACGGGCAGCAAGCAGGCGTGTCGATGTCAGCTTCTCTCCTGCCCATAGAGGAGTTTTTGTTAGTCCAGAGTGAACGATAGAAAATTCCAGGTAACAAAGCTCCTTCGCATTCGGAAGGAGCAGTTCATTAACCACAAGCGGGATCTCGCCCTCCAAATGATGTTGGGGGCATCCTGATTGTGCAGCTTGTGCTGTGGCGCACCCGAATAAGAAGGCGATGACAGCGAAGATTTTTCTGTTCATGCCAATATCCTTAGCGTTCAATCGTTAACGAGACGTGGACAATGCATCTTCAATTGCAAAAAGCATACCGCTACTTTCGGCAAGCTTCAGCAATGCTTTCTCCACTCCTCTTTTCGGTGGCATTAAGACTACGACGACTTCAGCTGGTGAGACGCGGCCATAGGCGCGATGGATAGCACCTAGCGCTCTAGCCTTTCTGCCGCAGGTGATGCTTTCCGGATATAGAGTTTTAGAAGCATCGACGACTAGCGCAGATCCAAAGGCCTGCTGAAGTTTTTTCTCTAGTGAGCGTAATCTGCGCTCGTTTCTGTAAATGAATGGTGCTGCGGGAACTTGTGATGCCTTTGATAGTAACGGCGGCATATCGAGCATTCGCTCGGCGGCTCGGTCACGAACACTCCACCCTTCCCGGCTCCCAACCTTCCAGGCTCCCTCAATGCCTTTACCTGCTACGTTATAAGAAAAGTAAGCCCAATTTTTTGCGTCTATTCTAGCTCTTAATAATAAAACTGGATGTTTTGTATGTAGCATACCTCCAGGAGTAACAGCTTCCAAAGAAATAAAACGAGGAACATTCATACGCGGTGCCCATGACAATATATCCCAGGCGGTGCCCGCTGGAATGACTGACCTGATTTCCATGGTGTCAACCTGGATAACTTCAGGGAGAATATGGGGAGACCGTATGGAAGGGGAAAAAGATGCCAGTTGGCGACCACCACGTGGTCCTTCTACGATCAGAGGACCACGCCGCAAGATAAGCGTCCTTAGCGCTTTCTTGGCGTCGACGGGTAAAGGTTCAGAAAGATTCCCTGTAGCTCCGATTGCGGCATAAGCCTCAATCATGTCCATATCTGTGGGTGGTGACATGACTCGCAGTCGATCCTTCTCAAGGCGTAGCAAAGGGTCTCGAGTACCTTTTTCTATGCCACGGCGGGATAGGGTCACGTTATCGGTTAAAGGATTGATGAGATTTTCCTTCGAATCTTGAAATTTATCCTACTTCGTGTTTTGCTGATTCCTGCCGATTTGGCAATGGAGTCGGGTATGAACTCTTTGATGCGAGGAATACTGGGTGTGGTCATGGTGGCTGCGCTGTGTGGTTGCTCATCTATGGGCACCATGGCTGTAGTAACTAAAACGGCTACGTCTCGTCCTGTTACGGCCACAGCGGTGCAAACGCCTCAACAGGTTTCCCCAGCTAATCTCCAGGGAATGGATTTCACTCAGGCAGTAGCTGCCTTGGCTCAAACCCCAGGGTCGGGAGTTGTTTCGGTGAATCGTCCCTCTCAAGCGATGGCATTAGCACCAACAAAGCCCGTTACGTCGTCGAAACCTGTAACGACATCTCCGAGGTCGGTTGCGCCTAAAGCCGCAACGGCGCCGGTCGTGCAGCCCCAGGCTCTTGACTGTTCGGTTACCCCTCTTCCCTCGGGCTGCCCGGTCGCGACTGTATTCGGTGATTCAATCACCCCGGTGAGGCGTTTCTGATGGCAGTCCTGGATATTCCCTTTTCAGATCAACCTGATCAGTATGCTGAGACAGAAATCGATGCGCTGCTTTTCCTGCGCCGCGCTGTTATTTCCGGGGCTTGCCGGATAGGCTCTCGGCATACTCTGGATACCCCTTGCCTTATGGGCTTGATCATAACTGAGATTCCTCATGGATCGATCAGGGATCATGTTGTGGACAGTATTTCCCGACATCTTCCAGGAGGGTCGGCTTCACGCTCACAGATGCATATTATGCGCTATTGTCGAAGCCACGGAGCACGTCCTGGTGATGTTCTGGAAGCTATAGAAAAAACGATGTTGGAATTTCGCCTACCTTTTAGAAGACTCCCCCTGCGGTTATGGCCGCGGCGGCTGTGGAGTATGATTTTTTGAATTTGACCAATTTTTGAATTCGAGGGATGGGCTGTCGCAGCTGTTTAAGGTTGATAGCCCATCGGGCTGATGAACTGCGGCTGCTGTAGAGCTAAACAAGCTCGAGATATAGGCGTTCAGTTCGAATATCAACGCCGAAGCGGAACTGGCCGGCGACATTCCGTCCTATCACAATAGTTGGGTTTCCCGCGGAAGGAAGAGCCTGCGCGCATACGTTGAGGTGCCAGGGTATCCTATTTCCAGGTAATTCGTTTGCCATGTCTCTTTTGACTCTTTTTACCTTTGCTCCGGTGTGCTGCCAGGTTAAGTAGGTATCTGGGTATTTATCGGGATTGCCTGAAGATGATTGAACGCAACAAGGAAGGGAGGACATGGCCCCGCATAGACCATGCGTTCCGCACACCCATTGCGTTGGTGTTGGCGGAGGTGGAGGCACTCTTGTCAGATACTCCATCTGATTCTTTAGAAGCGAACCGGCTGCGGGAAATTCAACGCAATGTCTTACGGCTTCTTAACCTGGTTGATGGTCTTTTGGCATTGTCTCGAAGCGAAGAAACCGGTCTAAGACCACGTCTTGAAGATATTGATCTCTCAAATAGAGTAAATTTTATTACCGATCGCTTTAAAAGTGTTATGGAGCGAGCCGGAATTGCATTTTATAAGAATATTCCTTCCGGTATATCCTTAAGAACTGATCCAGAAATGCTGGATCGTATCATACTGAATCTTCTCTCCAACGCATTGAAATTTACTTTCGAAGGAGAGATACGACTAAGTGTTTCTCCCGAAGATGGTTTCATTCGCATCCGTGTTGAAGATGACGGTATTGGAATGTCTTCGGAAGGAATTGCTCAAGCACTTACCAACTTTCGAGATGCAGTCGACGAGAGTAGGGATGCCGTGGATGCAGGCATAGGTCTTGCAGTCGTTAATGTGTTATCGAAGGCATTGGGGGGAGATGTAACTGTCTCCAGTGGAATTGGGGACGGCACGGTTGTGCAAGTAGACCTTCCGGTTTCTGGAGCGCCGGGCATATCAGGATTGGTGCGCATAGAGCCCTCCCATGATCCCGTGGGCGCCTTCGTTGCTGAAGCGGAGAGGTGGGTTTCAGATGTAACTGATGAAGTTCGATCTGTTGCAGCATTACGATGGAAATCTCCTGCACGAGGTAAGGTGGCGTTGGTTGCTGTGAATGCAGACCTGGTCGTTTTGCTTGAAAAAATCATTGCGGCTGAGGCGGACTGCATCGTCCTTCCAGATACAGGCGACAGGCGAAATGTGGAGGTGGATCTTTGGATCGTTTCGGATCATATCCCGCTGTTAGATAGATCCGAGTTGACCCTGGCTCCAGGTTTGAAATTGCTTCTTGCTGATGGTGCAGTTGATGATGATGCTGTTGCAGGCTTCGATGAAATACTGCATGTGCCATTTGGCATCACAACAGCTCGGATGCGTATTGTTAGCCTTCTGGCTCGAGCTCGGATGGAGAAGCAATTAGGTGAAGCCAGGGAGCATTCATATCGTCTGGATGCTATGGCGAGGGTTGTCGGCGGCACCTCCCACGATTTCAGTAATCTCTTGGTGTCGATGCTTGGAAACCTGGACATGGCTTCTCGCAGTGCCCTGAGTGATGAGGCCGCCACTTACATCGCAAATGTAAAACGGGCGGCCGAACGAGGAGCTCGTCTTACTAAACATCTATTATCGTTCTCTCAATCCCGGGTGAGTCGACCTCGTGTTGTCGATGTGAATGATGTTGTTGCATCAATTTCGGATTTTTTGGAGATGACAATTGGTGGAATGGTTGGTCTCTCAATGTCGCTAGGAAAGGATGTGGGTGCGGTAAAGGTTGATGCTTCCGGTTTTGATTTGTCGCTGATTAATCTTTCTTTGGCTGCACGAGATTCATTGTCTGGCCCTGGCAACGTTTTAGTGACTACGGAAAACACCCGGAGCAATGGGCGTAATGCTGTCCACATTTCATTTGTGGCGGTGGCACATGAGCCCATTATCGGAGAAATTGGTGACCCTGATGGTGTTCTGGATTCCATTGGACAGGTTCGATCATTCGCCATGACGGCCGGCGGACATGTTGAGTTGCAGATGTCCAGAGATGGAGGAGGCAAGTTTATTCTTACTCTTCCCGCTGCCTCTGATGGGATCTCCGAACCAGTGTCTCAATCGAAGGACATGCCAGTTCATGCCCCGCTCAAGGTTTTGACGGTTGATGATGATCCCGGGGTGAGGGAGGTTTCAGTAACTTTGCTGGGGGAGATGGGACACAATGTGGTGTCAGCATCCGGTGGTAGGGATGCTGTCCGATTGTTGGAAGAAGAAAATTTTGACCTGTTGATAGTCGACTATGCTATGCCGGATATGACTGGACTTGAGGTTTCTATACGAGCTCGAGCATTGCATCCTGATATTGGTATCGTCATAGCCACTGGATATGCTGATTCGGCTCGTCTGGATGAACGAGATGAAGTCGTCCTTCGGAAGCCTTTCGGTATGGTTGAGTTGGGTGCAAGAGTTGAAGAAGCTCTCAAAAAACGTCCAGGAATGAGCGTTGGGGTGACGAAGCTTTTTAGCCGCGGGGAAGAGGATTGACCTTTCTCATCCTTGATGAATATGGGGATTAGATAGTAAGGTTCTTTAAGCTCAATCTGTTCATTATCTTTCCAGGCTCATGACTATCCCATTTGTATTTGATCGCCGTGCCGTTCTCCTTCTTGGGAGTTGCTTTGTTCTTGCTGGGTGTGGGCAGCAGGAAGAAGATTCTGCTTTAGCTTCTGCATTCCGTGGTGGAGATCGATTCGTCTTCAGGGATACGGTTGGTTGGCTGGATTCATCTGGTCGGGTCGCAACGATCGGCTTTTTCTCAAGAACTTTGTCTTCTGAAGAACGAATGAGAGTTTTAGCAGATCAGGGAGTTTATCCCGCCATTGAGCCTTATGATCCGATGATGGAGGTCAGGTTTTCTCTTATAGATCCCTCGAAGCGTATTCTGGTGGATAATATTGACGCTGTGCAGGTTACCTTCTGGCATTTTGCCAGCCCAGCACCGGTGATACGGTTTGAGCGCTCGCAAATTGAAGATGGGAGCCTGTCCATACTAGGTCTTGATGGAGAAGCGCGTGTAGGTGGTTGGGCCGTGGGGACCATTCGAGGGCAAGAGATCGTACAGACCCTTTCGGGGCGTAACGTTTCGTACGGCTTTAATCTGTCGTTCCAGAGTAATTTAGACTGATTCGTTGTCGTCTGGTGGTTGCTGAATGCTGGGGAGATCGAACACCCCTGCTTCCTGTAGTCGCCGATAAGAGGGTAAGTCTTCTGGAGACAGCAAATCATATGCCTCAAGGAATGTGTCGGTTGACATCCATGTGAGAGGTCGTCCTGGGGTATCTCGTCTCGGACCCGGGCGAACGAATTTGGCTTCCAGAAGTTGCTGCATGACGCCTGGAGAAATTTGAACGCCCCGAACACGTTCAATTTCGCTGCGTGTTACTGGTTGATAGCATAAGATAACCATCATGGTCTGCAATGCAGCCTGACTTAGTTTCTTGGGTTCTTCTACTAGAGAAGACGCCAGGTCTGAAGCTTCTTCCCTGGTTCGAAGTGTCCATCCGCCTGCGGTTTTGCAGACCATGATGCCATGTTCCTGATAATCGTCATCTAACTGACGAAGGACATCAATGGGGTCATGATCTGCAGGGAGAAGCTGCCTTATCTCTTCTACGCTCAAGGATCTTCCACTTGATAGCAGTGCCGCTTCCAGGATGTATTTGGCCTCGGTCATGTGGTGTTCTGCCTTGTTCGAACTTCGACCATATATCCACTATCGTCTTGCCGGATGTCCGCAATACCGCGTTTAACCATTTCTAGAGCGGCGACATAGGAAGCCGCCAGTTTGGATCTGGCGTGAATGGTGTCTACAGTCCGGGTTTTTGGGATCAAGTTCGTAATGGGTTGCCATATATCTTGCAGTACCCCCATCCCCTGGAGGTGTTGCAGCGCATCCTCTACCGAAAGAACCAGAAAAGGTCGTCTTACGGGCGCCTGTTGGGGCAACAGTGTCAATGCTGCTTCATTGACATAAGCAGAAAGCAGGGCGTGCAGAGTGGCGTCCAAATGTTTGCGTTGTTGTTTGGCTCCTAATTCGTCGACAAGTGCATGCCACTGATTGCCGAGTCGACGTCTGTTAAGGATTTCGTCAGCCAGAAGGCGCATAGCGTCTAAGCGTCTTAATTTGATGGAGAGGTCTTCAATGAAAGCTTCGGCAGCGGCTCGCTCTTCTTTGGGTACAGGAATGAGCATTCTGGACTTCAGGAGAGCCAGGGTAGCAGCCATGACCAACCAGTCAGCGGCGAGTTCGATGCGATGAGCTTGAGCTGATCTGTACCAACTCAGGAATTGGTCGGCAATTTCGAGGATGTTGATGGCGGCAAGATCGATTTTCTTGTTCCTAGCCAACTCCAGGAGCAAATGTAGGGGGCCTTCGTATGCTGGCAAATCGATGAGGAAATTTTCATCGGTATCAGAAATGGAATCGTCCAGCATATGGTCTTCGGGTCTCGAGTTGGAAAAGAATCAGGGCGCGCTATGCTAGCGCGCCCTGATTCTTTTGACCATCGTATTCTTTGAACCGTAGTTGCAAAAGGGGCCGTGTCAGCATCCCCTTTTGTTCACGCTTAGCCGTGACTTGCGTCACGTATCTTTACAAATGTCAACTATACCGGTCTAGAAACGGAAACCGAGGCCGGCCTTGATGGTGGAAGTGCGGAAATCGCCTGGGATAAAGCCCTTGTCGATAAAATCGACATCGTAGGAGACGCGGGTGAAGACGTTTTCGGCAATGAAGGTATCCACGCCAGCACCGACCTTGTAGCTGGTGCCCCAATCTTCAGAGCTGACGCTGGTTCCACCACTGGTTGCGGTAGCCGTATAGTGGTTGGTAGCGATACCACCAGTCACGAACAGCAGAGTGTTGTCATTGGGGAGATAGCCGGCGCGGGCATTGATGCCAACACTGCCATCTCGCTGCAGCTTGAACATATTTCCGGCATTGTCGCTGGCGGTGATGTTGATATCACCATACTGTGCCACACCTTCGACACCAACATAGAAACCGTCCCAGGAGGTGCCCCAGCCGGCGAATGCTTCACCAGCGATACCGTTACCGCCAACGGAAACAGTTCCAATACCGACAGCGGCACCAACGTCCCAGTTCTGGATGGCATAATTTCCGGCAGCACCCACATATCCGCCATCAAACAATGACTGTGCAGATGCAGGCATGGCAACAGCAAGAGTCATGCCCAATGCGATCGCGGAGATCGAGAGAATTTTGTTCATTTTGAACCTTTCCAAATGATGCGCTTCAGAGGAGAGTCGGCGCGAGCACCGAGAGGATCAACGACAAATCCAGTGGATGTCAACAATGATCCTTGGATTTCGATGTTTTTATCCTTTTGTGTGGCTTTATCTCATTCCTGGGTCAGTTACTCTATCGTCTTCAATGCGACTTAGCTCCTCCAGAATTTCACCGGCAGATCGTGAAGGAAAGGATTCTCCTGAAATGGTCTCGAAGGCAATGCCTGCGATTCGTTCAGGAGGTACACCTGCACGGTTCCGTTCATCTAAAATCGGAGTGTGGTCAGTCAGAAATTGCTGCTGTCCTATGTGTTTGAGGTCTATGACCCATTGATCGATTCCTTGTAGTGATTGCAATTTCTCTTTTGAAGCTGCGACAGCTTCTGCGAGCTCTGCTGCATCTACCCTGTTTATTTGCATGCGGCGCTTATCAATAAAGTCAGAGACTTCATCTGAAAGTCCAACCTCCTGTCCTCGATGCACGAAATAACCCTTATGGAAACAGGAGTGACAACTGGGGCAAACGACAAGAATGCGCTTGAGTGACTGAACGCCAATGCCGTTACCTGGATCATGGGAATCCCATTCCCATACCTCATGGCAATCGACGCCGAATCTTTTTTCTTCCGGGGTTAAAACCTTTTCAGCGATATAACCGCCGCGGCCGCCGCATATCATGCATCTGTTGCCTGTAGATGCTGTTGATGCACTGCGGATACGACGCCAGGTATCCTTATCGAAGAAGCTCCACAGGTTTTGGCCAGTGGCCCGGTAAGGAATGGGTGGAAATTCAAACCGTGTGCTCTGCTGTCGATAGGCGAGTGGCAACATGCCCCGGAACGGGGTTAAATCCATATCGGTTGTCACATACCACGGAGATATGCCGCGGTATGTGACATCGTCACGTTTGGCACCTGCTTGTTTGGCTGATGAAGTGAGTACGGATGGAATGGGCAGGTATATTCTTCGAACAGGTTTTTTAAGAACGGAAGGCCTGGCAGGAATCCGTTGTTCCTCTTGAATCTTCAGTTTGATGCGTGCCCAATCCCTCAGGATTATCACTGCGTCCGTACAGGCATCCGTACTTTTTTGTGCCCACTCAACGTCTCGACGGCGAGATGCTAATCCTGAGCACATTCCTCCTACAGTCTTGGCGCGATCCTCGATGCGCTTCGGTGGCACTCCAAAACGATGAATTGAATTCAAGGCTCCTGCTAGCACCTTTTCGGCATGCTGGAGACGTTTCAGGAGAGTATTCAGGTTTTCGATTCGTTTTCTCAACCTTTCAGATGCTACCAGAAGATGTGTTGCGTCCAGGGATGCTTTATCGGCTTCCTGCTTGGAATTGCGAAGAATCCTGTTTGCAAGGAAGGAAATAGGAATGAGCCTGCGGACAAGTCGTTCAAAGGCTCTTGCGTCTGATGCTGTCGTGAGTAAGCCTTCTCTGCGGGATCGATTCATCGATTCGATACCGCTTAAACGAGCTTGTTCGCGTTCAACCGCATGCGTGGTGATCGTGGCCAGGCGCGCAGCTGCTCCGATTGCCAGGGCAACCGTGGTAGCGGGGTTCGAATTATCCTTGGATACAACGTCTTTCATGGGGTGAACCCCAACATCAGTTCGGGAAAGATACAAGTTAATATGCGGTATATCAAACCTTTAGTCTTGACCCTGCGGGTAAAACCAAGGAATGATCTACAGGACCTATCCTTGAACGTCGGCTGGAGATTCTGTCGATGACTTTTTCTAAACTCGGCATGTTGGCAGCCTCTGCCGCACTGCTGATGTCGTCATTAATAGTTATGCCATCCATGGCACAGGACGTCAGGATCAATCCGTTCCTGCCAAACTCCACGCCTGAAGAGCGAGAGCTCCTGGCGCAAAAGGAACGGATGCGTCAGGCTGTCCGGGAGATGATGCCCGAAATCAGGACAATGCTGCAGCCTGTTTTCGAGGAGCAAAAAACAACGCTTCTTGAAGAAATTAAAGCAAATGCAGAAGCTGTGGCGCTGGCATCAGGTGCTGCAGGTGATAATGGAGCGGCACCGCTGCCCGGCTCCCCCCAAGCCCCTGATCAGGCGCAGGGGGCGCCAGCGGAACCAACCATCGAGGGAACCAGCATTCCTGCCACAGCTAAATTTGTGGCGTGCTTCAACGGAAAGGCCATGTATCGTGACGCAAACGGAACAAAGTACTTCAATGAAAATGCTTCGGCCGTTTGCCCTTCTTAGTGGAGTGCTCCTCCTGGCTGGCTGCTCGTCAATGGCGGTGGCACCGGAGTCGGGTCGTCTTCCTCTGATGAAGGATGCCGTGGCTGCTACAGGTGATCGATTCGCTGAGGATGTTGGTCCGGGTATTACTCGGGTTCGCATCCCTTCCGGAGCAATGGCATCCAGCACACGCCGTCCAGTCACGGCGGATATCAGGAGCCGGCCGATTCGGGTTGATTTCGTGACTCAGACGGCATCCATGGGTGATCTTGTTGATGCCCTGAGTGCATCTGATGTGCAGATCGCTTTCCGTTGGCAGCGTGAAAATGGGCAGGCTGTTTTGCAAAAGACCCTCCCATTCACTCGTTTCAACGGAACCATGGGTGGTTTGCTTGATGCGCTGCGTACAGGGATGGGGATTGTTTCCTGGCAGGAAGGTGATCTGGTCTTCCTCTCCGATGCCGATCAGTACACGGTCTCGTTGCCTCAGGATTCGGAGATTATCAAGGCGGTCTCCTCGTCAATATCGTCTCTTGGAGCAACCGATATCGTTGAGTCGATTGAGGGAGGCCAATTGATTTATACAGCGGCACCGGCCGTACAGGATGAAAATATTCGTCCCTTCCTGCAGAAAACGGTACAAAACCTTTCTACCATTAATCTTCAGGTCGCTATTGTCAGTCTGGCTTTAACGGATCAGAGCTCGCAGGGATTTGACTGGTCAAAATTCGCCGCAGGAATCGATACTCGACCCAGTGAGATCAATGCGGTTACAGCGGCGGAATCTGGTTCTCGAGTTGGTGATTTTGTTGATCTGACGGCGAATGGTATCGCCATCGGTACAACATCGTTAGGAACCATGTTTGGCGTGCGAGCCGTTGCTTCGGTTGCCGGAGCTATCGATTTCCTTTCGACCTTTGGCAATACCAATGTTACTCAAAACGTGCACCTGCGTACGTTATCTGGGAAAGAGGTGAAGATCCGTTCCGGGCAGGATATTCCTTATATCAAGAACGTCGGGGCTACCTCGGATACCGGAGGTAATGTAACTGGTAGCAGCACCACGGAAACGGTGAAAACTGGCCTTACAGTTGGTATGACACCCCGTTTCGATGCGGCGAGCAGTCTTGTCACGGTTGATGTCAGCCTGGATCTGACTTCGGTTCTTGAATTCGTTGAGTTGAACGCGGGGAATCAGTTGGGAACCCTGACGCAACCTCGTATTCAGGAGCAGTCGTTGAACGATATCGTTCAAATGCGGGCTGGACAAACGGCTGTGATTGGCGGCCTTCAGTATGACCAGGAAGTTTATAACGGCAGCGAACCGACGATTCTTCGGGATGTTGCCAGAAGAAATTCCGTGGCATTCGGAAGCCGCAAGGTCAACGTTACGAGAACTTCGCTGTTCATCATCCTACGGCCGACGGTCACAATCTATGAAGGTGGTGACTTTGGTGCCTTGTCTGCAGGAATAAGCAAATGATGAGGCAACCTGGGGAAACCGGGGCTAATAAGATCGTCATCGGATGGATCGAGCCCGGGGGTACGAAAAGAGATGCGGTCGACTATGCTAAGGGTTTTGCCCAAAGGCATTTCGATTCCGCTGATGCATCCTGGTATGCCGTTCTTCCTTTCATGGAGGGGTGGCTTTACGAAGTGCAGGAAGGCGGTTCCGGCAAGAGCTATATTCCTGGCGTGGTCAAAGCGCTGTCCATTGGTTCTGAGGAATCGTGGATACGAGTTGGCGATCGGGTAATGAGCGTTGGCTTGCGGGAAGGCCGCCCTTATTGCGTGCTGATGTCTGAAGACGATAGCCGCCTTAAGGAAGGAGATCCTCATCGTCTTACGGCTTCCGGAAAAATGCAGCGCGTCGTCAAGCGTGGTTCTGGGGTGCTTTATTCTGGTTTGACGGTAGCAGTTCTTGGGTTCTCTTTCTTTTTGGGTGCTGCTGGCTTTCATTACATTCGCGATGAATACCCGCCTACTTTGCGTGAGGTGAATCTTGAACTATTGCCTCACAAGCAGTGGGAGCGTGTTGGTAATGTTCCGCCCAACCTGTTTGTGGAACGTCTGGAACTCCTGCCTGGGGAAGAACGCTGGCAAACGACGGTGAAGCCGATTCAGCGCTCCCAGGAGGGTGCTGTTTCCTCTCCGCAACCGTCCCCTGCACCTGAGCCGCTGGAATCTTCGGCGTTTGAGCCAGTCATGGAAGATGAAAGCATTCAGGACGTTGTTCCTGAAGAGTTTGGTGAAGCCGGCGTTGATGCTCCACTTCCGCCCATTGAACCAATTTCACCCTGAGGTCGTAAAGATATGCAGACCCGAGCCATTATCGGCGTGCTTCTCATTCTGGCTGGCATCCTGTTTTCTACCGCGGGCGGCTTTGTGTTGGTTCAGGCCTTGGATCGCCAGGCTTCTCTTGAATCTCAGGTGCAGAGATCAGATACCGCCTGTCGAGCTCAGCTGGTTCGTCTTGGACGCATTACACCACTTCCTAACAACCAAATTCAAATTGACATCGAAGAAACTAATGATCCCGATGGTCTAAAGGATCCTCGAAGAACACTTGCTGATGCAACGGCAGCTCTGGCTATGTGCCCCAACAGAGAAATCGTTTCAGCCTGCCTGGGAACAACTTGTGGTAGTGAGGTTGCTGGCCCTATTCGGATGACTCTGGTTCTTGGCGTCATGAAGTGAGGTGTTTTTTATGAATTGGATCAAGACTCTCGATTGGGTGGTGGTTGTTGTCCTGATGTTTGCAGGTATTTGGATGGTAGCTGTTCAATGGCCATCCCCTACTTGGTGGGCATGGTTCTGCTGTGTTCTGGGTGTGATCGGTGTTCCTTTGAATGTATTCGATCCTGTTCAGAAGGTGCGAACCTGGGTGTTGCGCAAGATGGTCAAACGCTGACCATACGGAGTTATCCATGGGCTTAATGAACCTGTTCGGCAGGAAACATGGTGTAGAGGCGGTTGAGGATGATGAAGAAACCGTCATCGAGACCAACGCTCTTGTTCCTTTTTCGAAGCGAGATCGGCATCGATTCGCTGAACATCTGCTTAAAAAGAGGCTTGTAAGCACCGAAGCTATCGATGCCGCCTTGCAAGAGCAGCGTGTTACCGGAGATCTTCTTGGTGCCATCCTGGTGCGCAGTGGATTTATGCGTCAGGAGAAGCTGGTACCAACGATTTTGGAATTCAATACTTCTAGAATCGCTACCGAGCAGGTTGACGAAACTCCGATCGATACCTCCGTTCTGGAACGTTATGGCATCATCATTAGTGCTGTCACTCAGGATACGGTTTTCGTTGGAACATTGTCTCCAGAGGAGGTCGTCGCTCCGATTATTCGCCATTATTACCCTGGCAAAGAACCGCGGTTTGTAGCTTTTCTGCCGGAACGTCTCCCTGATTTCCTTGACAAGATGCGCCGTACGCAGACTTTCATGGATGAGGATGGAGCGGAAGGTTTGCGTGACGATGAAATCCTTGATCGTCTGCTGGCAAGCGCAATTAAGCAAGGTGCTTCAGACGTTCATATCGAGCCGCGCTCTTATTCTTATTCGGTGTTTTTCCGTATCCTGGGGGTGAGACGCCTCGTCCATGAGGGTTCTCTCGATGAGTACAATACGGTCGTTGCTCAGCTTAAGGATCGGGGGCGAATGGATCTGGCGGAACGGCGTATTGGGCAAGATGGCGGCTTTCAGATTGAACGCGCCGGCCGATTTGTCGATCTGCGAGCGGTTACCGTACCGACATCCGACGGGGAACAGGCCATTATCCGTATTCTGGATCCTGATCGGGTCAATCCTGTTCTTGAAGAGTTGGGGATCACGCGCATTTCACATTGGATGCGGGGAATCACGCGTAAAGATGGTCTTTGTTTGATCTGTGGGCCTACGGGTTCCGGAAAAACGACGACTCTGAACGCCACGATTCGGCGGCTGAATCGCTTTGAGCGTAAGATCTACACGATTGAAGATCCTGTGGAATATCGCATTCCTTATGTCGGACAGGTTTCGGCGAACTATCAGGTTGGTCTGGATTACTCACGAGCTGTGAAGAATTTCATGCGTGCTGACCCGGACGTCATCGTTATTGGTGAAATTCGTGATGCCGAGACAGCGCGTAACGCTATTAAAGCGGCCGACACCGGACACCTTGTTCTTGGAACCCTGCATACCAACTCGATTGTTTCTTCGCTTTCCCGGTTGCGGGATCTTGAGGTCGACCCTCATGAATTACGTTATATTTTGCGCTCTATCTTGGTGCAGTCATTGGTGCGTACGAAGTGTCGATATTGCCACGGCGTCGCACATGTGAACGGAGAACTTTGTCCAGTCTGCAAAGGGCAGGGGTATGATAGCCGCACCGTGGTTTCTGAATGCATGTCGTTTGGGTCTTCTGGGGAAGTAGATAAGATCCTGGAGATGGCGCGTTCTGGTGGCAATCTATCCGGGCAGATGCCGTGGCCTGAAATGATCGATGACGCTCTGGATAAGATGGTTGATGGGCAAACTGATGCCGAAGAAATGAGGAAAGTCTTTGGTAGTCAGGCGCGCGAACGGGCTGAAGACCGCGGGATTGATATGGATTCTTTCAGATCTCGCCCTGACGGCGACTACATTCTTTCGGATGATTTTGGGCCATTAAAACGAGAAGGGGAGTTCTGAAGTTTTTATTTTATCTGAAACAGCTTTGAGCTAACGCGGTCAGGCTGTATTGTCATGATTGGATTGGAAAGCCTGCAAGGATCGATTCGTGGGACAACTCGTCATAGTGGTTATGGCAATAGGCCTGCTAGCGATTCTCTCAGTTGCTGGCATCAATTACATGAATTCCGATTTAGGAGCGCGAACGGAGGCGATTCGCCAAATCGCTGTTTCCCGTAATGCTATCGAGACGGGTATTGCTACTTATAGAATCGCCAATTCTGGACATCTTCCAGATGGGAAAGAATGGAAGACGGTGTTGGATGGCTATGTTCCAGAAACTGCCTTCAGGGTTCCTGGTAATTTGAAATGGAAACTTAAGAAAGATGAGGCGGAGAATGGTGTCGGTTCGTATCTGTGCTTGACTGCTACGGATACTTTACCGAGCGATGCTGTTCTTTACGCTCTCGAGCAAAGTGCAAAATCCAGTGGTGGTGTTTTTTCAATGGATTGCAATCTCCATCCCTTGGAGGAGGAGTCATTTTCTGTTGAGTCAGGTGCCAAACCATCCCTTTCAATTCCTATTGAATACAGGAAGTAAGAATGCCGCGTTATGAAGTGCGGGTGATGGGTCGAAAGGGCCCTAAGACCCTGGAAATTGAAGCACTGAACGAGAAAGATGCCAGGCGGGTGGCGTCCAGGCAAGGGCGTGTCACTGGTGTTCGGAAGCGGTTTGGTGTTTCTCTTATTCCCGGGATGAATAATGCAGAACGCTTCACCTTCATGATGCGAATGAGCACGCTGATCAGTTCCAAGGTGGGTGCCGCTGAAGCGCTGCGTCTAATGGCAACCAGTTTTAGTGGGAATATTCGACGGGCTTCACAGGCAATGCTGGAACGTCTGGAAGCGGGTATGGATGTTCCTGGAGCGATGGAGCAGGATCGCCGCAATTTTCCGCCGACGACTACGGCATTGGTTAAGGCAGGAACAGCTTCTGGTGATACTGGTAAGGCTATGCGGGATGCCGCTCAATTTGAGTATAAGCTTGCCAATGCGCATAAGGGGTCAATGAAGCAGGTCTATCAGGCGATTGGTTCTTTTTTGACCGCCGGTGCCTTTATGTTGGGGACGACCATGTATATGGGCCCCATGGTTATGGATAATCCCATTTTCGCTAATGCGGAGGGTGTGGATATCGAATTTGCGCGCACCTTTGGTGATGTCAGCACGATAATTATGGTGGTGTGCCTGGTTATTTTTGGAGCCTTTGCCTGGTTCGGCACGATCGGTCGCCAGATTATTCCTGATTTGGCTGACAAGCTGATTATGAAGATTCCTTATTATAAAGATTTGATCCTGGCACGAAATAACCACGTAACCCTTTATAAACTAGGGTTGTTGATCGATTCTGGAGTACGAATTGAAGAAGCATTGAATCTGACCCAACAGTCGAGCCCACGTGGAGCTCTTAAAGCTGATATGCAACGTGCACTGGCCGCAGTTCGAAAAGGACAGCCGTGGGCTAAAGCAATGACGACGCTGCATGAAACTGATAAGGCAGCTCTAGGAACCTCAACAGATCGAAAAGACATTGCATACACTCTTGATGTATTGGCTACGCAATATAGTGATCTTTATATTCAGAGAATATCTACTTTCGCGCCTTTATTGTCATCTGTAGCTGCAATTTTCATGTCGTTAGCCGCTGTTGTTATGTTCGTGCAAACAATTCTACCTATGTTGCAACTATCCGCGGCTTATTAATTTTTTTTGTGTTGAGAACACCAAAGTTGTGCTCCAGAAGCCAATGTTCTGCTCTGAGCTACAATTCAGTATGATTGATGAGGTCATGGCGAACGCACAGGTCCGGCGTCGAATCCGCCCGGTTTGCCGGTGATTCATCCGAGGTCAGATCCTGCTCAAGCTGGATAAGATCGCTTTCGGTTAAGCCAGCAGCTCTCATCCGTTGATACAGAGAGACGAGGCGGAGACGGCGATCAATAACCATTGCCAGGGAGTCCCGCTCAAGAAATCGGCGCACCAAAGCTCCGAGGCCGCCCATTATCGCCCCCACCACCGTTGCCAGAATTTGATACATCTGCTTCCTCCTTTGTGGAGGAGCTTATCGCTGGTCGCCAACGGGGGGATAAGTTGAGCCCGGCCGGGCGGGCGCGCGGGAGGATTCAAATGGGCAATGCCGACGCAATCATCGTCGATCATACCCACTGGTTTGTTGGCGATACTCATTTCGGTCACGCCGGCATTATCGACATGGCCATGCGGCCATATGCCGGTATTCGCGCTCACGATCAGGATCTGATCAGCAGATGGAATTCCCTGGTACGCCCCACTGACACTGTCTGGCACCTGGGCGACTTTGCCGGCGAAGATGTGCTGTTCGATGACGCGGCCGCCATCTTCAAGCGTCTCCACGGGACCAAGAGACTGATCCGTGGCAATCATGATGGCGACGAGGTCTGCACGAAACTCGGCTGGGCAAGTGTCGACGACATGCGAACCGTGATCGCCACGGACGGGACGAAGGTCGTGCTGTGCCATTATCCGCTCAGGGAATGGCATGGTTTCTATTCCGGGAATGTCCATTTCCACGGGCACACGCACGACCGATTGCCGTCCAGCCGACGTACATGGGATTGTGGCGTAGACCACCAGTCATTCATGCCCATGACCTTCGCCGATATCAGAACAAAGATGGAGCAGCTGCCGGAGCTGACCTTTGCTGGTGTGCGGATGGAGCTTGATTGACTTTCGCTGGGCGCGTGAATTCGGGTCACATCCAGAAAAGGTTGCCAGAAGCTGCTCATTCCAGCGTGGTTACCAGTTAGTGCATCAAACCTTGCGCATCCCCTCTAAGCACAGCTACGAATACGAGGGATTATTTCTCGGGCGGGGCAATGTTTCAGTCATTGGATAGGCTGCGCGGTCTGATTTCCAGGCCGGCGCATACGTATAGACCGACAGTGGAAACATTTTCGGATTTGGACACGCAGCGTCTATCCAAGGAAATGGAGCTGGCCAAGAGAGGCGAGTCCCGAGGTGCTGAAGACCAGCCCACATCCGATAGCTCCTCGCTCGATGCCGTTGAAACCGAAATCATCGAGCACATTGGTGCCGCCCAGAAGCGGGCGCATGATCAGCTCGAAAACCACCTTGCGGGGTTCCGCCAACGCCTGATCGATTTGGATTTCGACACACAGTTCTCCAACATCAAATCGGCAGCGCTAGGAGGGTTGTCCGACCTCAAACAGGAACTCCAGACCGGCGTCGATGATCTGCATGGGCTTCGGAGGGATCTGACGGCTGCCGAAAAGTGGCATGCTTCCTTTCAGAAGACGCACCGATTGGAACGTCCCGCCAAGATCGGAACGCCGCGCGCCAGCTTCTTCAAGTGGGCACTCATCGTGATCCTTGTTCTGGTTGAGCTTATCCTGAACGGCGAATTGCTCAGCAAGGGAAGCGAATTAGGTCTCGTCGGTGGGATCGTGGAGGCATTCATCTTCGCCGTCCTCAATGTCGGTGTCGCACTGATGTTCGGCATCTTTTGGATACCGTTCGTCAATCACCGCAACTGGCTGGTGAAGCTGTTCGGTCTTGTTGGGCTCGGGGCGTACCTGGCGTGCATGGTTGGGATCAATCTTGCGCTTGCGCACTACCGCGAAGTCGCGGGCGTCCTCTTCGAGGGCGCTGGCGAGGTGGTGATGCAGCGCCTTATTCAAGACCCCCTTGGTATTCAGGATTTCCGATCTTGGCTTCTCTTCGGCCTGGGTGTGCTTTTCTCAATCATTGCCGTCGTCTTGCTGTGCTACCTCGCCGCCAATTTCCCAGGGACGCGCTACCAGGGCATCGACGTTGAAGCTGGCCTGGTCGGCGCGGCGCCGGCGCACGACCGGATCTCGTTGCTGGCAGGCGACTACCTCCAGATGGAGGCGAAGCCCGAGTTCGACCTGGTCATTTGCAACTTCGGCTTCGATAGCGATCGCTTTCCGGCATCGAAAACGCCGCACTCGATCGGCCAGGTTGGCGAGAGCAAGTACTGCCTGGGGTGCTCGGACGATCTCGCCAGCCATCTCCAGCAGTATTTCCGTGCCTGGCGGGGCTGGGCCGAGGAGGATGCCGCGCTCCTGATGGTCGGTCGCATCCCGAACTTCGGCTTCCTCCGGGCAGTTGTTATCGCAGCTGCCGCGAAAGGTTGGCAACTCGAGCTCGACGAAAGCACGGTGCTGAAGGTGACGGCCCCCGACGTGGGTCTGCAGAGGTACCCGGCGCTCCAGTTCCGGGCGAGCGCGGCAGCTTTGATCAGCATCGAGGATGTCGAGCGGTTCTTCGCCGCTACCGAGTGATCATGTCCCCTCTTGCGACCCCAGACACCTTCGACCAGGGGCAGTGTGACGACCGCTAGGTGTTCAACACGATATTCGTGTAATCACACAGTATCATTTGCGTGTAATAGCACAACATGATATTCGTGTAATCACACAGCACGATATTCGTGCGATTGCACGCATCGAGGTTGCGATGGCCACACCCAACGAGAAGCTTGCCGACGCGTTACAAGCCCTTCGGGACGCGCAGGGTCCCAGTGGCCGCAAGGTCTTCAAAACGAGCGATATCAGCCGCACGATGCGGGAGCGTCTGCAGAGCTTCGGTTTCCTGAATGAAGCCGCAAAGGGATGGTGGTATCTCACAAACCCAAATGCACAGCCAGGTGACACGACTCCATGGATTGCGTCCTTCTGGGAGTTCTGCGCGACCTACGCGAACGATCGCTACAGTGACGACTGGCATGTGACCTCCGAGCAATCGCTCCTACTGGCGACCGACGAGAGCACCATTCCGGCTCAGGTGATCCTGTCCAGTCCCGCTGCTACCAATGGCGCGATCCAGCTGCCGTTCGGAAACTCGATTTTCAACCTGAACGCCAAGCCGGCCGACCCGGAGGACGTCGAGGTGGTCGACGGTATCCGGCGTCTCAAGGTGCCCGTGGCCCTGACGATGGTCCCCGAGAGCTTCTTCAAGGAGCACTCATTGAGTGCGCAGCTGGCACTCAAGCAGGTGCGCACGGCGTCAGATCTGCTCAGACCCCTTTTGGATCGTGGTGCCTCCACCGTGGCCGGCCGTCTTGCCGGAGCGCTCCGACACGTCGGGCAGGCGAACTTCGCCGATGAGATCGTCGGAACGATGAGGAGCATGCGATACGACGTCAGGGAACGAAATCCCTTTGACCCCAATGTCGCTCCTGTTGCCCTGACAACCGCCAATCCGGTTGCTGGGAGAATCGCCGCTCTCTGGCAGAGTTGCCGCCAAGTCGTGCTGGACAGGATGCCGCCGGCATCGACGCAGCCGGTCGATCTCGATCAGTACATGTCCCAGGTCGAGGAGATCTACAAAAGCGACGCATACCATTCCTTGTCGATCGAGGGATATTCGGTCACCGAGGAACTGATCGAACGCGTCCGTTCCGGGGGCTGGAATCCCGAAGAAAATCCTGAGGACAAGAAGAACAGGAATGCACTCGCGGCGCGCGGGTACTGGGAGGCATTCCAGTTGGTCAAGGCGTCAGTGGCCGAGATCCTGGAGGGGGGCGACGCAGCGGCGATCGTCGAGCGCGACCGCAATGCATGGTACCGAGCCCTGTTCGCGCCCAGCGTAGCCGCAGGCATCCTGCGCGCCCGTGACTTGGCGGGTTACCGCAACCATCCGGTCTTCATCCTCACATCGCACTACGTGCCGCCGCGAGCGGAGGCGGTGATGGATGGCATGATCGCCTTGTTCGAGCAGATCAGGAACGAGCCGGAACCGGCCGTGCGAGCCGTGCTCGGTCATTGGCTCTTCGGGTACATCCATCCCTATCCCGATGGAAACGGCCGAACCGGGCGCTTCCTGTTGAACGCTCTGTTCGCATCGGGAGGGTATCCCTGGACGATTGTGCGCAAAGACGATCGTACCGAGTATCTCGCGGCGCTCAACGCCGCGAGCATCAGCGCGAACATCGCTCCATTCGCGGATCTCATGGCGCGCCGGATGGCGGCGGCATTGCAGGAACGCCCCGTTGCGTCTGCTACTAGCGGCTACGGAAGCTGACAACCTGGGCGTTGGCCGACAGATTATGCACCCGACCGCCCTTGGCGGCGGCTCATCTGCCGCCAAGGTTCGTGTTTCGGGGCAGCGCACGCTTGCAACTGGAAAGGATACCTCAGATCCTTGTAGGATCAATGCAGTTTGCTCTGGGCTGTCAGAGCGGAGGGGCGTCAAGGCATGGTCAGGTTCGTTGCAGCACTTATGATGACCTGGTTCATGGTTGCAGCAGGTCAGGCGGCCGAAGCGCTGCTGCTATTCGACGGCAAGACGGGAACCGAATTCGCCGGCTGCCTCAACTGCAACAGGTACGAAGAGTCGGCCGTCTGCAACAGGTATGGCGACTTCGGCTCTCGCTATAGCGATACCAGTATTTGGAATCGCTACGGGAAGTTTGGCTCTACCATGATCCCGATGCCATCGTGCCTCAGACGCGCGGTGGCACGTGAGAATCATCGAGGCGACGATGAATCATCGACACTATGGTCATCATGCCTGCCACCACCATGACGTCGAGCTCGTCACCGCCACGCCGACGCTTCTCGCCTTTCGACTTCTTCGAGACCATCGGCGAGTTACTGCCGACTATGACGTATCGCATGGATCGATAATGCCATGGGTTCGCTTTTCCCGCTTGGACAAACGACGCAGCAAATCCCAGATCGAATCCGCACCGGTTGCGGCGTTTTGCTCCTGTTTACCGACTCATACCGAGCATGAGGGGCTCCGGTTCGGTCTCCGGCCAGTTGTAACCAGCAGCGAACATATCGACGAGACCATGCTGTTGCCCCTCATCGAGCCTCGTGGAGTAGGAGCCATTCAACTCGAGTCGTTTGTTCAAGATTGCCATGCAGGCTATAGTGAACGTAGGAATTACTGGATCTGCTGTCGCGCAGTTCGGGCCGTAGTAAGGTGAGGGAGCAATTCTATGTAAGCGCGGCTCGACCAATAGCGTGTCTGGCTGAGCCATTCCATCATCGCGCATGGTGATGCAATAAAAGGGGAAGACGCTCAAGCGGCTTGTGGTGATGAACACCGACAAATCCTCTGAGCTGAACCACCGGCGCTGATAGTTCATGCTGCGATAGCTGTCGGGCAAGTAGTTGCGAACCGTGTCCATGACCTGACATTGGACATCGTACGAAAAATCAGGGGCTTCCTTGAACCCGTTGCCGGTCAGTAAATCATCGACCTTTGTGCCGGCTGGGTGGCCGGCATTGTCTAGCGCCGCTGCGAAGATTTGCGCCTCGGCGATGCTTCTGCAATGCGCAACTTTCGTGTTGACCACCGTTCCTTTCTTCGACCAATGAGTCAGGGTGAGGCTGACAAAATCATCCGATTGTGCTGGCGTTATAGTCCATTGACGGTTGTGTGATGCTTCGCGAACCAGCCAACTTGGTCTTTGTTCCATCCAGTGCATTGGTATTCCCCATCGTTGACGGAAAGGATGCTGGTCAAAGATGCATAGAACCAGATCGTGACCTGTTACATCGAACAGTGATCTAGGCAGACGCTTAGGATGACGAATCTGATGCGACGTATCACAAGAATGGCTTCCAGGCACGAATGGCCGATTTTGCAAAATATCCATGCATCGCAACCCATTGTAATTAATACGGTTTTAAACTTTATTTTCTTTTTCTATTTTTTCTACATAAATACATTTGCAAATGAGAAGTGGTTAATCAATTCTTAACACATCCCAGGGGGAGCGGTGACTGCCTCAGATCTCCGAACCTTGGGACTGGTTCAACGGTCCCCGGATCTGGGGCGCTCTCGAAGGAATAAAACATGTTTCAGCTTATCGTTGCTGTGATCTCCATCGCGCTCGTTGCTGCTCTCGCTATCGCCTCCCTGTACTACGGCGGGCAGGCTTTCCAGCAGTCCTCGCTGAAGGCCAATGTGACCACCCTGGTTAATGCCGGCCAGCAGATTGCTGGTGCCGACGCTCTCTATAAGATTGCGAATTCCGGTGCCGGCGTTGCTGACGGTGAAATCGATGACCTCATCCCAGAATACCTGGCTGCTGCCCCCGGCGTTTCCGCTGCCGGCACCGGTGCCTGGGAGATCGAAACCGCTGGCACCTCCACTCGTGTTGCTTTCGTCCTCGTCAACGAGGACTCGGTAACCCCCGTTTGCCAGAACGCGAACGAGCAGGCGGGTCTCGCCAAGACCGCTGCCTGGACTGGGACTACCCCAACGGCTCAGTTTGGCTGCTACACCGATGCTGATGACAACGCTGTGAAGTTCGGCTTCAAGCTCTAATAGCCCCTCGGTTTTTGAGTTGAACCCAAGGGTTCCGCCCGGGGGGCGAGGCAGCGCCTCGCCCCCCGGTTCTCATAAGGCGCGATAATCGCGCTGGTCGGGTGGCGAAATCGGTCGGTGCCCTGACGATAGAATTGGAGAGATGCCATGTTTCAGTTGATCGTCGCGGTTGTCGGCATCGCGCTCGTCGTGATCCTTGCTATTATCGCGATCTGGGTTGGTGGAGAGGCTTTCACTTCTTCAGGGGAGAAGGCGTTGTTCACTACTTACTTCAATCAGGGTACGCAGATTGAAGGGGCTTTGAAGCTTTATTCCGCTAATAATGGCGGTATCCCGATGAGTGTGGCCGTTGATGAAGATATGGATGCTTACGAGGCAACTCAGGCAGCTTTGCAGCATCTTATCGACACAGAATATTTGACAACCGCGCCTGATATCCAAGATGGTGTTTGGTTGATCGAAGGTACGTCTATTTATCGTGCTCTGGATTCGAGTGCTCCTGATGGGCAGTGCCGGCGCTTGAATGACTTTGTTATGAAGGATGTGGCAGAACTTGATACCGTTCACCCAGACTGGAACGGTTGCCCGCCTTGTGATGATGATGCCTATAATGACTGGCCTGGTTGCACCAAGGCGTTGTAATCGAAGCCTGGTGATAGAAAACCTGAAGGGGCGGCTCCAGCCGCCCCTTTTGATTCAAGGTGGCTGGATGCTTTCCGTATTGGAGATCATCATGGAGCCGAAAGAAGAAGGATTCGGAGGCTATCCATGCATGTGGCCATGACATCGGCGGAAGCTCATCTTGCCATCCTAAACATCCGCGGTATCGGGGACATTGGAGGAAGTCGCCTTATTGAGCGCTTCCAGTATCTTGATGATTTTCTTGAGGCTCCAGATGAGGCCTTCAAGGGAGTGGTTAATCAGACTGTTCGTAATTCTCTTCGGGATAAGGACATTCTACGGGGTGCATTTGATGAGGCACTTGCAACTCTTCGAATGGCAGAAAAAGCAGGAGCCCGTGTACTCACGCGTTTCGATGCCGACTATCCACGCCGTTTGACATTAATTGATAACAGTCCCCTCATCCTTTACGCCCAGGGTGATCTTTCTACGCTTGAAACTTCGGTAGCTTGTGTCGGCACCCGGTTTCCTAGCCACTATGGTCGGGTGGTGACCAGTCGTGTTGCCGGCATGTTGGCTGAAGAAGGTTATTGCATCGTCAGCGGTCTTGCCGATGGTGTTGATTTCATCTCTCATCGAGCTGCTCTCGATCATGGCGGACCAACGGTTGCTATTCTTGGGAGTGGCCTCGATCGGATCAATACGTCGGATCGTCAACAATTGGCTCATGAGATCCTTGATTCTGGAGGCGGGATTTTTACCGAACAGCCGTTCGGATTTTCACATGACGCCGGCAGCCTGATTCGTCGAAATCGACTGCAGAGTGGATCCTCTCTCGCTACCTTTATCATGCAATGCGGGGTTGTTAGCGGCACGATGCATACCCTGCGTTACGCGGTTACCCAGGGTAGACCTGTTTTCACCCCCATCCCGCCTGATGATTATGCGGAGGAAGAGGAAAGCGCCGGCGTGTTGATGCTGGCATCAAGTAAGGGGAACCAACTGCACGAGCGGATTGATATCAAATCCAGTCTTGCAGAGGTGCTTGATAGAGATTTTGCTGATCGTCCCGTTGCTACAGGTTTCCGGGGGCGAGATGATTATCCGGCGGTGCTGTCTGAACTCAGACGCCTACAAGTGGCGGAGCGGGCTCCAGAAAACTTGGCACCATCGTTTTTATGACAGTGGCATTATCTTCGTTCACCTGATCTATGAAAGGGTGTTTTAGTGAACTCTCATTGCGGGAACATGGTCAACACCGAATGCGTATAATTACAGGAAATGAAATGTTTTGGGAATTCTATGCTAACGGCCGTGGATCCGACCCGACCATGTTCGAGCGCATAGGTTTTCTTAATCCTAGGGAAATGGAGCGGGAAACACACTTTATCGTCGATGAGGAAGGCATGGTCGTAGCTGATGCCGCGATCGAACAGAATCCATACGATAACAGTAACGTTTGGCTCAAGCACATATTCGTAACAGAAACCCATCGACGCCGCGGCCTGGCATCCCTCTTGATAGAAAACATTCACCGCTATTGTTCTGAGCAACAAAAATCCCTGACCCGGAGTTCGGCTACGGATATGGGTGCTGCCTATCTGCCAACAGTATTTGAACGATGCCACATTCTCTATCCGGATGTGGATGTTCGAGACCCAAGAAGCTCAACCTTATCTCCCTGATCTGATCAGCGTTTCCAGAACTATTTAAGATAACAGAGGCGTCGCAAGCCTCATAAGGCTCCGATGTGGTACACTCTGGGTTCATCCGTTATTTCCGACGGGACATTGAAAACTTCTTCCAATACACTGGCGTCATGCTGGGAGAAGGCGACCATTTGAACATGTTGCAAATGTCCTTTTTTCCTGGCTTTGCGTATCGCCGTTTGTGCAGCAAGCGCTGAATCCATTGCATCCCAACCGAAAGCACCGGCACCAAGCAGCGGAAAAGCTAAAACTTCTGCATCTATACCCTGAGCTACGGCAATACATTGAGTATAAGTTTCGGCAAGCAGATCCGCCTGCATGCCGCTGACCCATACCGGTGCCGCCACGTGGATAACCCAGAGCGCTGGAAGGTCAAACCCAGGGGTAATAACGGCTTTGCCATTTAGTCTACCAACTTCCCAGCAGGCTTCAGACATGCGAGGGCCGCCAGCAATCCTGATCGCTCCATCAACTCCTGTTCCACCCAGCATCGAGTCATCCGCAGCATTAACGATGACATCAACTCGACGACGTGTGATGTCTCCCAAAACGACAGAAACAGTAAGATGAGGCTCTCTGGAAAATAGCCTGAACTTCATCAATGTCCTCCTGAACGATCCCGGTGGGATACCGAAATGACATAACCATCCTAACACGAGTTAAGTATTTATGAACAATATTGGCCTATACGATCCAGGCAAAAGGAATTTCATCATGAAGGCACCCACTTTATTAAGTCGAGAACAATTCAAGGAACGTACACTTACCCGTCTTGACGGCCGGTGCTGTGTTCCTGGCTGCCTTTCTCCTGCTGTGGATGCTCATCATATCATCGAGCGCCGGCTTTGGCCTGATGAGGGATACTATTTGGATAATGGTGCCCCTTTGTGTAGCGAGCATCATATCAAAGCGGAGACAACTGAAATTTCTGCTGAAGATCTCCGGAGGTACTGTGGAATCGAGACGACTCTGTTGCCTCCTCAATTCGTCCTGGGGGAGCGAATTGATAAGTGGGGTAACTACATCCTGGCTAACGGTACTCGCTATCAAGGCGAGATGTTCCATGACGAGCAGGTTCAGAAAGCTCTGAAGATGGGAGGACTTCTTTCCATCGTTTCACATCACACCAAACATCCTCGTACGCCACACCTGCCCAATTCTCCAGGTGCAAGCGATGATGATCGCATCTTGCCGTCTACAACCCATATGCATGGGAAGCGCGTGATCATGACCGAGAAGCGTGATGGCGAATGTACCACAATGTATGCTGATCACATCCATGCCAGATCTCTCGACAGCAAACACCATTCCAGCAGGGATTGGGTGAAAGGTTACTGGAATATCTTGAGGCACGACATTCCAGAGAAATGGCGGGTCGTAGGCGAAAACCTCTATGCCAGACATTCTATTGGCTACGCCGCTCTGCCCAGTTGGTTCGAAGGGTATTTTATCTGGAACGAACGCAATGAGTGTCTGAGTTGGGACGAAACCATCGAATGGTTTTCTCTGATCGGAGCCGCGGCTAACATGCCGATCACTCCCGTGCCGGTTCTTTACGACGGAATTTACAACGAAGCAGCTATCGAATCCGCCTGGCAGGCTTTGCTCGAGCATGACCGATCAACAGCTGTTGGGGGTAAAGTTCAGGAACGAGAGGGTTATGTCATCCGTATAGCTGATGAATTCCGTTATCGGGATTTTGCTGGCAATGTAGCCAAATGGGTACGCCCAGGCCATGTAACGACCTCATCGCACTGGATGCATGCCGAAGTCATACCAAATGGGATTTCCAGATGACCGTACCAAAGTTCTGCATTGACACACTCAGAACCCATTGGATTCGCTAGGTGTTTTTGACACCCATTTTTCTGAAACCAAAGTCCTATCCCTGAGGAAACCAAAATTCTGCATCGGCTTCCGACCAGCTATGGTTAAGGAATTCTTTGCGGTAGGATAATCATCATATTGGGCAGCAATCCACAGTGTTGGATAAGGATGAGGCGGTGAAGGTCCTAAGCAGCGGTTGGTAAACTCTGAATGGCGTTATCTATCAATCAGCTTTTGCTTTTCGTTGCAGCGCTTCCGGAGACCACAGAGCGGACCTCCGCACTTGAGCGGTGTCTCGAAATCGGCACCGGATTTCATGGGAAATGGTATCACTCCCAGCGTGACCATTGGCTTGGATGGCTGGTCGTACAAGAGTGTCAGGCTCGACTTCGAGGGCAAGATCCCGGTTCTGTCCTTGCACGGTCAGTCTGGCAGCGACTGAACTGCAGTCCAATGATGTTCTGGTTGGCCGACGCTTCCGGCGTTAGCCAAAATGCGCTTGATCAGGCTGAGATTGCGGCAATGGCTGCGAAAGCCATCAACCCGAAAGATGGCGCACCGCATGGTAAGATGATGCGGGTACCATTGCCTTGGGAAATGGTGGAGCAGGCTGTTTTTCAAGGTGAGAAAATCGATTGTGGGGCAGGGACACTCATTGGGGTTGAAACATTCCAAAGGCTCGTCGCCAAAAAGTCATCCTATAGGCACCTCGCCGCATTTTTAAAGTCGGTCAACTGATTGGTGCCGGGCATCCCCTTGTCGGCCGATAAAGTGAACCGCACTGAGACCGCGTAGGCAAGAGGCTGGAACGAAAACCGCCTACGCCATTTATGTGAGGCTGATCGGTCTAACCGTCATCCCTCCACCGGCCGCACCACACTCGGGACACGTCATCGCGATCTTAAAGTCGTAGTCGACCTCGGCATCCCCATGCTCCGCCATGACGGTGTCGTAGACGATGACGTGCTGGTGACCTAGCCCCGATGAGCAATGGCTGATCAGGACGTACCCGGCATCTCGAAACTGCGACAAACGGGTGATTTGCTGGATCGGCTTTGGTGGATAATCAGAAACCCGCACCGCTCTCCCCAAGGCGTTCAGGCAACAGCGTGCCGCTCATTGATACTCTAGGCAATAGTCAGGCCGCTGGTTCTATGCATCTTCGGCCAGCATCCTTCCCATCGATGATGGAGAAGGCGCATGCATTGGCTCACAAAGAGACATGGTTGGCTTATTCGAGAGGCATCTCACGGTCGTAGGTGGAAGATCTCACCACCGTATTCCAGTGGAAGAGTTGACCTGACCCTGACCCACTGGACGAGCGAGGGCTTTGACGTCGAAACCAGGATCGCGCAATGCATGACCGCCGCCGAGGCGCAAATCTTCGCAGCGGCGCTAGACAATGCCGGACATCCGGTCGGGACGAAGATCGATGAGCTACTGATAGGTAAGGGGTTCCAGGAAGCGCCCCAGTTCTCAAGCGATGTCCAACGTCAGGTCATGGAGGCGGTTTGCGAAAATTCGCCAGATGGCCACCGGTATATGCACCACAATCGTCGATGGTTCGGCTCCGAAGACCTCTCCGTCTTCATCACCACGACGCGAACGGGCGTATTCCCCTTCTATTGCATGATCATGCGCGATAACCAAATGGCGGAGCCGGATACACTGCTGGTTGAGCCGAGGTTGTTCCGCCTGGCTCAACCAGCTTTCTACGGCCGGAATGCTGGCGCATCTGATCCGATCATCCCTACTTTCACCGTGGCCTGCCTCGCGATCTTGAACGAGCGCTTTGAGCTGAACGGCTCCTATGCCGCGAGGCTGGAAGACGGCCAGCAGCATGATCTCGTCGAGCTCTTCGCTGCCGGCTACAACTGGCCCGAGGAAGAGGCAGAGGCGGAGCCTCTCATGCTCGGCATGAGCCGGTAACTATGCCGCCTCACAGACACGATTGAGGATCTTGGCGGCAATAAACCATCATTTCGAGCAGGCCGACGAGGTAGTTCGCCATCAACTCATCTCGCCATCGTCAAGGACGGACTTCAGCCTTAGGCGACAGAATTCCGAGATCATCCGAGGGGTGAAGGGGCGGGTCTTCGGCAACAGCATCCTCCACTATGTAGCGGGTTGCGCATTGGACGAGTCACCGGCTTTGGCAAGACCAGCTTCGAGGAAACAATTTGAACCGCCCCTGGTTTACCGGAGAGTAGAACACTCAAAGGATGAGCCCTATGACGAAGCAGAGATTCACCCCCGCCTAACCCCGGGGCGGTTCAATTCGACTTTCCCCAAGGGCACGCCGTCGAACTTATCCACCTGTCCCTTGGGCCGCCTATGATCCTTTCTATCGAAGGAGGATCATGATGGTTCAGCTTCTAGCTGCAGCGATGACGGCGACGCTGACCGGTCTAGGTTGGCTCGTTTCCAGATGGGTGGAGATGGAATCCCCACGTATGGAAAAGATTTGGTAAAAATCTCGATCCACTCCTCATGTTCAACGCAAGTATTTATAAAAACAGCTTCCGTCTTAATAACGCTTGATGCATTGGCTCTATCACCATTGGCACAAGAAGCGCTCCGTTCTATGTAAATACCATGATTAAAAATCGATTCGCCTTCCCTTCATATCGCCACGCAGCTCTGATCATGTGTATCATTGCGGCACCCGTCACAATGATCCTTCCCCTACCGTTTGGGTGGCGGATCTTTATTGGAGCGGCATTCATTTTATTGATAGCTCGCGGCATCCTGGACATGGTGCAAAGCCAGCACGCTATCCTTCGCAATTACCCGATTATTGGGCATTTGCGTTATCTAATCGAGAGTGTTCGCCCAGAATTACGACAATACCTATTCGAGACAGAATCGGAAAAGCTTCCCTTTTCCCGCACGCAACGTGCACTGGTTTACGCCAGAGCCAAAAATCAGCCCGACCAACGTCCATTCGGTACCTTGGAAGATGCATATGCGATCGGGCATGAGTTTGTCGCGCACTCCATACAACCTATAAACCCAAGTGACCCCAAATCTTTTCGGGTTCAGGTTGGATCTGATCAGTGCAAGCAGCCATATTCAGCGTCCGTTCTTAATATTTCGGCTATGAGCTTTGGCTCTCTCAGCGCCAATGCCATCATGGCTCTCAATAAAGGTGCTGCCATCGGAGGTTTCATGCACGATACGGGTGAGGGAAGTGTCAGTCCTTACCATAAGGTGCATGGAGGTGACCTCGTTTGGCAAATCGCCTCGGGGTATTTTGGCTGTCGAAACGAGGTCGGGGAATTTGATCCCGTGCGTTTTCAGGAGGTCTCTTCGGACAAAGCTATCCGTATGATAGAACTCAAGCTGAGCCAAGGAGCAAAACCTGGTCATGGCGGCATCCTGCCGGCACATAAGGTAAGCAGAGAAATCGCCATGACCAGGGGTATTCCGGAAGGAGTGGAATGCGTTTCTCCTCCAAGTCATTCCGCCTTCTCAACGCCACGAGAAATGATGGAATTTATTCTGCGTCTTCGGGAGCTATCCGAAGGAAAGCCGACAGGATTCAAACTTGCCATCGGACAACCATCGGAATTCATGGGTATCGTTAAAGCCATGATTGAAACCGGTATCGTGCCTGATTTTATTGTCGTTGATGGCTCTGAAGGGGGGACTGGATCTGCGCCAGTAGAATTGAGTGATCATGTGGGGGTGCCAATGCGAGATGCTCTCCTCATGGTTCACAATGTTCTGGTTGGTACAGGATTGCGGGATCGCATCAGAATCGGTGCAGCCGGCCGCATCATCTCGGCCTTTGATATCGTCGCCGCAATCGCATTGGGTGCTGATTGGGTAAATTCTGCCCGCGGCTTCATGTTCGCTCTAGGCTGCATTCAAAGCCAAAGCTGTCACACCAATAAATGCCCTACTGGTATCGCTACCCAGGATGCTGGACGGCAAAGAGCATTGGATGTTGCCGATAAAGGAGAGAGGGTAGCCAATTTTCATAGAAATACGTTGCATGCTTTAAGTGAATTGATGGCAACGGCAGGAGTATCCCACCCATCTCAATTACGACCACACCATCTTGCTCGACGAGTAAGCACAACAGAAATCAAGCTATTTTCAGATCTTTACCCTTTTCTGGACGAGAACGAACTTATTCACGGCGAAACATCTCATGAATTTTATCGGCGCGCTTGGGATAGGGCTTCAGCGGATAAGTTTGGGTATGCATAATTGATGTGACCTGAATAAGAGACGGTCTATCAATCCATCGGGGTTGCGGAACCCGATCTTCACACATAACGTTCCGCATCTGGAGGAAGGTTGTGACCGATTCGCGCGAAAATACCCTGTTAATCGTTGAGGACGAGATATTAATTCTCGACTTGGCGGTGATGGCGTTGGAGGAGCATGATCCAACAGCCAATATTGTTTCCGCTTCGAACGTCCAGCAGGCCTTAGAGCGCCTGGATAACATGGAAAATCTGGATGCTTTAGTAACTGACATACAGATGCCGGGGGATAAGGATGGCCTTGATCTGGCAATCTATGTCAATTCACGCTTTCCGGGTTGTGCAATTATCCTGGTCTCTGGACGACCTCTTCCAACGGATCGTCCAGCTCCTAAAGGCAGTCGTTATGTTCCGAAGCCCTGGATACCTTCGGATCTAATCAGGGTCATTGAACACGAAATAGGAGCAAAGCGCTCCATCGCCTGATAAGGCTTCTGCACAGACGCCATCAAGAACCAGGTTAGAGGGAATTGGCGGATAGGGCGAGATTCGAACTCGCGGGCCCTTTTGAGGCCGTTCGCTTTCCAAGCGAGTGGGTTAAGCCGCTCCCCCACCTATCCATAGGCCTATCAATAACATGATACGCCTGAAGTTACACTTAAATATTGGATGCGGGCCTCGGATTCGAACCGAGCCTTCTGGATTCAAAGTCCAGCCGTCTACCGCTAACAATAGCCCGCAAAATTTGCGGATATTGACCACCGTTATCCATTTTTATCTCCGTTAAGGTGAGGCATGACGATTCACCCATTTTTTGAAGCCCCTATTCATGGCCTCAGGAAACTGGCTCGGGGGGCACGGATCGAACGTGCGACCGCCTGATTCAGAGTCAGGTGCTCTACCAGCTAAGCTACCCCCGAAAGACGCTGCCGCGTACGACAGCGTAAATTCGCAGAAGCGAAATGTTGGAGGAGCGCGAGGGATTTGAACCCCCGAGACCCTAAAAGGGCCTTCCTGATTTCGAATCAGGCGCGATCGACCGGACTCTGCCAGCGCTCCATTCCTATGCCCCATGGGCTCGGCAGAGACGGTGGGATTCGAACCCACGGAACCCTCACAGATTCTCCGGTTTTCAAGACCGGCGCCTTAAACCACTCGACCACGTCTCTGCCGAGCCCACTTCGTTGCCACCAAATGGTGGCGGACGGACAGGGATTCGAACCCTGGGACCCCTTACGGAGCCGACGGCTTAGCAAGCCGCTGCCTTAAGCCTCTCAGCCATCCGTCCATGCACTTCAACGACAAGACCCCCGCAGGATATCTCCGGCGGGGGTCTTGTCGTAACCAGGGGGTATAAACCTTTTGGTCTTCACCCCGTGTACGATCGCCCGCCAGAGCCTTGACTCGACGATTGTTGACTCCGTGATGATGAGAAATGAGCAGCAGGAACCGCTGTGAAGCGGTTCTCTTTGATCATCAATCCTGCGGCATTGCGGGTCATGGCGAAAATTCCTAAAGACAACACAAGCTGTGTCGCCAACGCCCCCTATATGGCAGGCTATTCTTTTGCTGTCAATCGCTTTATGAGAGATCGCTGTTTCGATATTGCTTCGTGAAAATTCGAGGGCGTAAATTAAAATGGTGAATAGACAGAAGACCTATCTCCCCACTCTCTGAGCCTGTTCATGGATTCGGCATCAATAGGGTTGTCGAGAGCTTCCAGAAGCTCGATCAAATCGGGTACTGCATTGATGTCTATATCCCATGATTTAGTGACGTAGTCGAATGAACGGCACTCCTTTGGAATAGATTTCATCGCTTCGACTATATCTTGAGCATACCGGAAACTGAGGCGTATCCGGGTGCCGATTGCAGTAGCGCGTATTATTCTTGGGTGTACCGATGGTGTGTCCGTTTCAGCAGAAGTTGCTGGCATGGCAATTGCGTCAGCTATTGCGGCATGAACATCTTCCGCGGCATTGAATCCCTCTCTTCCGCATAGCGTTTGGAGTAATAGTCCTGCTTCATGGGAAGGGGTAATCACCCATTGCTTCCCATCAAAAATCCGTCCTTTTAGAGATTTTATTCGCTCAATGATATCTGCATTATAAGAAAAATTCAGACAGAAACGTCCAGCGTCCATTTTGATCGAGCGATCCGAAGCCAGGGCAATCAATTCTTCGCTGGCGGAGCGCAAAGAACGAATGACGATGTTTCGAACGGTTTCCTCCTGGACGTCGAAACGATCCAGGTAAGGATTGAGAGCGAAAGCGCATTCGGCATTGACAGCCCATAACCTGCCTTTACCTGCAGGTTGTTTAGCTCCTGGCAAACGACGAAGGATGCGATAAAGATCTCGCATCTCTTTATCCAGGCTAAGCACGAGGCCTCCAGTGCTTCTATCCATATCGACCCAAGCACTGGGAATGACAGAGCTCGTTGTTCCGTTGGCGATTATTTCAAGATCGGATATGTGTTCATCCAGGAGTATTCCGCCGGAAATGGCTTGCAGACGGTGATGGTGCAATACACGAGCGGCGGCAATGAAAGTACCATCGTTCCAATAGCGATCCGGAAGGTGCGCTAGCTCGTGACCAAGTGGGGCAGTATTTCCTGAGAATCCCATATTGTCTCTGGATGTCGCATGGTCACATATGCCGGCCAGGTATTCAATTCCTTGCCGGATGACATCTTTCATCTGACCACTCAGTACGTCCATGGCCTTCACTCCCACACTGTGTGGAGTTTTGTCAGAATAAGAGAAAACAACAAGTTCTTTTCCTATCCAGGCTTGCCAAAAGCTGAGTGTAGATGGAGACTGCCATCGATATTAGGAATCCTTGATGCGGAAGCTCTTTCTAACACCTTTTCTCTTTTTGGCTTTGGGGCATTCGGTAGTGGCCTTCGATCTGTTTCGGCCTGACCTCTGGTTTGCTCCGGCATCCTGCCCGATGGCTGCACCTGATATTTCAATTCAGATCGGAAGGTCAGAAGTTCTAATCGACCACACACTGGATTATCGCAGTATTGATGTCATAGCGCGTGACCTCAAGGGAGCAGTTATGGCCGGTTGGCGAACCAATGGTTTGGCGGCAGCACAGCTCAAATCAGATGGTGAAACCATGGTTCGTATCCTTCAAAGATCAGATGGGAAATGGTGCGGATATGTGGCGGAGGGAGTGTTCCGTATCGGGTATGAGGATCCTATGCGAATATACATATCATCTGATTATCCAGTTGGCGGTTGCGCTTATAACGCTATCCTCGGACATGAATTACAACATGTTGACATCTATCGGTCCGTCTTGTCGGCGCATCTTGACGATGCTGCAGAACATTTAGTGGAGCGTTTTCTGAATCATGGTGCCGTTATCGCTAATACCTGGGAAGATGTATCCATGGCTTTGGAAGAGGTAGTGGATAATATGGTCAATGAAATTGTCGACGGGATCGTAAACGAATCCAAGATACGTAACGCGGCTCTCGACACCCCTGCTAATTACGTCCAGGTTCAATCCACATGCCAGGACTGGTAATCAGGGGTGGGTTCTACCCCTGCGACCGGAGGCATCTCCTCGCTTGAGAACACCAGAGAGGAGCGGCCGCTCGATTCCGTCCTGGCGTGCCTGTCTAGCGATCATGTTTGATTAGCATGGCGTTTCGCCGAAATGAATTGACGGCACACCGTTGCAAAGGCAGGAGCGGGGAAACGGCACCGGCGATAGCAGAGCCGTTTCGGCCTTGCTCAATTGAACCGTGTGTCGCTTCATCTACGTCACGTACCCTGTTCGTATCAAATGATGTGTTTCATAGATATCGAACCACCGGTTGCTCACTATAATGTTGACGTTCCGGAAAATATCCCATATCACTGCCATAGCTCTTGAGGAGACGAAAATGTTCGTCCAGATGAACACACAGCGATGGTGTTGCGCTTACAGCGCTTAGTGTGGATGCCGATGGCGTCCACGAGACGTTCATGCATCGGCGTAGCTCAGTTGGTAGAGCAGCGGTCTCCAAAACCGAAGGTCCCCCGTTCGAGCCGGGGCGCCGGTGCCAAGGTGTGATGGCGGAGTTGGTCACGCGGCGGATTGCAAATCCGCGTCAACAGGAGTTCGAATCTCCTTCACACCTCCAATTTCGTGGCGATGGCACACAAAAAAGGCGCCACCTGATGTTAGGGGCGCCTTTTTTGTGTCTTCTTTGGAAACAGAGACCAAGCTTGTCCCATCGGGTATTCGTAAAGGATATTGTTCAGACAATATCCGGCATCCGCGATTCCTGCTTCATTGACCCGCACCTGTCGGGATGCCTGGATGGCACCCGACCCGGCGGAGGAGTCTCCACAGGCATTTTGTCGGCCGAGGCCGAT